>Ga0214479_100012_pt1 | contig 102605 bp, 71 predicted proteins | sample M1_20Mar14CPVII9_5_FD_165054 | JGI IMG/M metagenome (GOLD analysis project Ga0214479, IMG submission 165054) | Marine eukaryotic communities from Monterey Bay, California, United States - M1_20Mar14CPVII9sort6BwellE14 | ecosystem: Environmental > Aquatic > Marine > Unclassified | place: USA... | reverse complement strand
ATTACAACAGTTGGTATTGTTACACTCCTTGGATTATTATTAGGTGAAGAAATGGCACAAGGAGTATTAGCATTAGATCCCATCCGTACAATCAATGGATTAGAATTATGGCGTCCAATAACAGCGGCTTGCTTCCTAGGTCCACCATCTATTGGTTGGTTAATGAATGCATACTACCTCTTTGAATATGGATCAAGCTTAGAACGAGCATTCGGTACCGCACAACATCTCCTGTTTCTATTCATTCAAATTATCTTTTTAAGTGTTTGTTCTATATTCTTTGGACAGCCATAATTCTAATCCATTGATTGTACGGATGGGATCTAATGCTAATACTCCTTGTGCCATTTCTTCACCTAATAATAATCCAAGGAGTGTAACAATACCAACTGTTGTAATATATATACGTGTCAATGGTAAGATTGCCTTATACTTTTTGAGTGTATCTGACACAGCTGACTTTTCTGGTTCATCCTTGACACTACCTCTTACTTTTGCTTTCCCTGTGGCAGTTTTTTTAGGAGATGATTTCTTATTTTGTGATGAACTGTAGAGAGTTGCAGTTTTACCACCTCTCTTCTTTCTAGAGGCTCCACCTCTTATGTCTAGTATTGTATTGAAAATATCATTGTAATTGTTTTGTTGTTGTATAGATTGTTGTTGCTTTTGCTGTCTTGATGTAAAGGTAATACTTCTTTGTGGTCGAAACGTCAGTGATGGCTTTTTAGCATCAACTCTTGATATGATACATATTATACATATAATCGCCACCGCCGCCGCACCCCGAGAACTTATCGTTTGCAAACTCATACTATACGTCTATTAACCTTCCTAATTAATGTACAACGCCGCTGATATCTCCTCCTATTATCGGCTTTAAATATCACATCAAGGATCACATCAGTGGTTGAAAAATGATATTACACGTATTTATTTGGCGATCAATGTCATCGCCACTTTTATTCGAGGGTATGAGAGATCCTATTATAAAAGCAGAGCGATTTTTCGAGAAAGCGGCACTCCGGTCACAGTGTGCGTAACAATTAACCCCCATCTGGTAATTCTGGGATACTCGAGGGATAAAATTAGGGGGCACGCATTACTCGGGTTATATTTCACTAACAAATTAAATGGGGTAAACACTAAGACAGAAATTAATATTTGGCGATAAATCGGTACTCCGGTCACAGTGTGCGTGAAATTAACCCCCATCTGGAGACTCTGGGATACTTGAGGGATAAAGTAAGGTTCGGTCAAGAAGAGGGCCAGTGTTGATCCCCCCGACCGCCTGATTTCGTTCCAATTGCACAGGGCTTGGGGGAAGAAAGAAATTTTAAGCGGGGGAAAAGGGGGGAAGAAGAAGAAGGAGAAGGAAGGAGGAAGAGAAGGAAAGAGGGAAGGGAGAGGAAGAAGAGAAGAAGTTCAACAATACTAACGTCAAATCTAGCTAGCATAATAGGCATGTGACAGGATTAATTCGAGTAGTTTAGTTTTATATGGTAAAAATACACATTTTTGTGCATATGATATGTGCTTACATACTATGATATGCTCAATATGCGATATGTTTTCCCCTTCCTGCTGTACAATCATACAGTGATAATGTCTCTATAGAGATACAATTAGGATGATTGTTGCGACGCCTGCTGCAATCCGATGATGCCATATTTACATACGTAAATTGTTGCATATTTTCTCATATTCTCTTGGATATCAGCTGTAGTAACTATAATACTTTGATCTTTCCTTCATATATCATCAAAGAAGTTGACTGTCGTATATCGTATATATCCCGTATGCAGTCTTATGATTTGGTGGAGGATGATATTAGTTGTTGTTGTGTTTCATATTTCATATGGTGGTAGTAGGATCGACGTATCCGCTCTCATTCGGTAGGGTGGACATACAGATAGGATATCGAATGATATCATTAACAATTATTGCATATTTACCACGCGTAGATGGGTCTAGGAAGCTCACCAGTGAGTATACTATATTCAAGCAGCTCGACACATCGTTGTCTACAATTTTCCAATTGGTTGTGTATGTATTGTGATTGCGTGGCGAGGACGATACTGATAATAAATTCCTACCGCAAATTGATAGATCGATAGGTCCGATATCATATGCTTGTAGTGGAGTAGTACCAGGAAGCTCACAGCACGAACATAGTATATTATTAGCCGCTTGGCACATCATATTACAATTTTACAACATGTTTGCAAATGTATAGATTACTTTGCAAGGACAATACTGATGTCAAATTTGTACAACAGGGTGACTGATAGATAGATCCGATATCGTATTCTTGCGGCGGAGTATTACTGGCCATCGTATTTGCAGAGATATGGCGTTTCTTAGGGGCCTCTACGTCACCTCATTTTTAGGTGATTCTGCTATTTTGACCATTCGGGAGTCCATTTTATTTGGCGAACGCAAAGTTCTGTTAATGGGGATAGAATGTAGCAGTAAATAGGTTTTCAGCCCCTGCTAATTTTCAGCCCCTGCTTAGATTTTCTTTTTTGAGACCGGCTGAGCTCGGCTTGGCTCGCAACGCGCTAGCCCGCCGAAGGCGGCTAGTTTATTTGATGATGAGCAAGAGAGTTGGTGGGTTGTTGTATATATTTAGTAGCTACCTAGTTCGATAGACTGGTAACAGTATGGCTAATAGCGGAGAAGAAACAGAGACAGTCGATGATATTCTGGCAAGTCTCGTAATTGAACAGCAAACAAATTTTGATGCACCTTCTTCAACACTAAACAACTTTCCCATCGAAATACAAAAGCAAATACTCAAATGCTTAGATTGGAAAGACCTACTCAATCTTCGGGCTACTAATTGCAATTATAATAATATAATTACTAATGATATACAAGATATATGGAAACTACGACACGATAGTCACTGGCCAAACAGCAAACGTTATAGAAAGTCAACCATTGCAAAATCTATATCTCGAGGAATGGTCAGGAATATCCGGATGGTTGATCCATATAGCAGTGATGTTGGATAGTCAAAATTGTTGTCAAGAATTCTTAAGAAGAGGTAGGGTAGATCAAACAGTTATGAGTAGACTCACCACTTTAGAGAGTCAGATTGATAAATCTCAATCAACTCATGAAGTTTGGCAATCGTTAATGACTGATGGAATTGATATAGTAGATTGTATCAATCACATCATACGCAAGTATCCAACTCTTAATACAGTGGGTAGTAAGGTACTAAATGGTATTAGTAGATGTAGAGCTTATCAAGAGTGGAGATACTTACATGACAGAGACAATCTCTCGTCAACTAATGTTGAAGATGGTGCTATAGTTATCGCCAAGTTTTATGACACTGCAAATGTTATAAGTGAGCAAAAAACACTGCATGGCTGGGAACATGATGTACAACGTCAACTCGATTATCTTGCAGAATTAGTTAAGAAAAAGATACGGATCAGTATGATTAACAAAGGCATAGAAGTTGATGATATTATTACTTCAGAGTTTCAAATACAAGATGTGATTGAGGAGATGCAATCAATCTTTCGCTACTCTCCCATCTTTGACGACATATATACCTTTCATGGTAATCGAGATGATTATTACAATCATACCAATTCATTAATCAATCATTGTATGTTGAAAACTAAGACTGGCATACCTATAATGCTTGCTGTTATATATGTTGCAATTGTTCGAAGAGTATGCGGTGTAACATGCCACATCATCGGGCTTCCTGGTCATATTGTTGTTGGCGTTCCTTACAAAGAAGGAGACCCAGTTCACTCACGTGTATTTGTAGATCCGTTCGATAATGGCAAGATACTAAGCTATACTGATTGTCAGGAGATTGTTTCAAGATACAATATGACATTCAATGAAGAGATGGTACGGCCTATTTCAAATGAACAGGTATGGCAGCGGATGATTAGAAATCTAATTCATAGTCATTCCATGCAAGCACTTGCTGAAGACAATAACGATGTCGAAGAACCAACAAGTGATTGGAAGATTGCTATTCCACTACGGTTTCTACTATCTGATTATGAGAGTCGAGTACGAAGCTTTCGAGACCTTGTTAGAGCGGCTGGATGGTGTCCTCAGTTTTGCTGAACACTAAGTTGTTCAATGGATATCTAACAGTTGGTAATCTAATAATAATATATTGATTTATATAATGTAGTATCTACTTCTAACCCCAGTAAGTATTATGTCCCCAAGTCGGGTTGCAACTTCAATACATTTCTCCTTCTCACTCCACTTCCATCTTCTCTTTGTATGCTCGTGCCATATTCCTAGTACCTGTATTCGAGACCAGTATCAAGTTCTCCAACTTACTTCCATATACTGGTGAACAGACGCCGTTCTTGACAACTCTTTGATCAGATTCGGACTGAGGATTGTGTTTCAGATTCTCCTGAGCCTCACTAATCTTTGCCTTGCTCTTCTTAAACCAATCTTCGATATATGCTCGTTCATAAGTGATGCCATCAGCCGCTAGAACCGGATCGTCAGTCATGAGGATAAGACTAATGGGACATACTAGCTCCTCGGGAGGTTCGCTTGGGTTAGAATTTGATGCCTTCTCACGAGCATCTACTTCGGATGACTTGCTATCCTCATACTCTGATACAGCGAGTTTAAATACTTCTCTTTTGAACCCCTTCAATCCTGAGTTCCCATCACCAACCCTCATTGTTTTATTGAGATAATTATCATCACACACAGCCTCCTTCAATGCCATTATCGAGTCAATATCTTCAGATGTAACAAGCCAAGTATAGAATTCATCTACGCTGCCTTTAATACACTGATCTTGTGACCTTAGAAAGATAAATAATGGATCATTTGCATCCACAGTAAAGTTGGATGTATTGTTTCTGTCATTTAGACTTTCCAAGGAAGCTTTAGTGATGGTTTCTCGGGTCACACTATGAGATGAATGTATATCAATTTCAGAAGGCACTTCGTCTGGAATGGATGTCGTTTTCCCAGCCAGACCGTTATCCTCATCAACAACCTCAGATTGCACCTCTTCTTCTTCAATCGACAGAGTACTTGATGGGCCTTGATTCGAACGAGCTAGAACTGCTTCTCTTCGCTGTGCTTCATCCCTTTCTGACCAGCTGTAAAGGAAATTTGTTATATGATCTAATAGTGATGGAGCCTCTGGTGGCACTTCGTCACTTTGTGTGGCTTCAGAAGCGTCGTTTCCTCCAGCTAGACTTCCATTTGACTCACCCTGGGCAGTATGACCTGCCGCTATGTCTACAACGACGTCGTGATCTTGATGAGTTCCAAACCCATTCATAGATGCAGAAGACGAAGGCGACACGATAAGAGAGGGCTCATCCATAAGTGCCCCGTTGTCATCAATCAAGGCAGACGACGAAGTAGGCAAATCCTCGTTTGTTTGAGTTTGTCCTATCAAGTGTACTGATACATAACTGTCAGCATCAGTATCTACTTGCTCCTCTTTATCTTGCTTACTCATGAGATTCTTTGCTTGAGAAGACTCAACATTTGCCTGGTAAAGTTCAAATGGCATCCTCAATATCCGAATAATGGAGCTGAATATCGATATTAGGAAGGAACGGAGCCATTCCCATACTTTGATCACATCTAACCACGTAGAGAAACCAAAATGGAGGTTTACCACAGACAAACAATATGCCATAACTTGTAATAGTAGTATAATCATGCCACTCACAATGGCCAGTAATACCAGATGTAACGCCAAATCAGACAGAAATTCAACACTAAGGCTTGCTTGGCAGAGGGGATTGCAGCTACTTTCACAGTTCTTTCGCATATATTCGGGATTCCTCCGACACCATCCCAGATCAGCCCAAACTTCACAACTTTCATGTCTGTTTTTGCAGCCTTCTGTCCATACATACAAGTATGCACAATAAAGAACTCCAAATACCTTGAGACCTTTTGGTGTTCGAGTCAAAGGCAAGGTAGCACGTAATACAAGAATTACAGCACTAAACAGAAATAGGTACCTGAATGCGACTCGTCCGGCAATAGTAACGCTCAGTCGTCGGCATGGTACATAATGGAAAATCATGCAATCAATATTCCAGTAGACCATACAATACAATATTGCATAAAGCGTGATGGTGGCTTTTACTACTTTTGTAACCGACGATCCTCGAGGAGGAACTGTTTCTTGTGTAGGATAAGTAATTGTGGATGGTAGCTCAATCTCCTCTTCCACATTCTCCTTACCAACAGCTTCTTTGATCAATTCAACTGCCTTCTCAATAGATTTCTTAGTGCCTTTCACATGCACAGGTACATAAGTCTCTCCGTTTGATGCTTTAATCTTGTACATAATCGTAGGTTGATCTATCTTCCTTTCGATTTGTATATCTTGTACTCCTGATTTGTTTATCAATCCCTTAATCTTTCTCCCCTGATTACCATTAAGCCTCTTTGTTGCACATGACTTGACATATATCTTTTTCATTGTGATTTTTTGTGATGAAATGATTATACCCACAACGACCCAAGTTACACAGAATAAAAGGATACCAACAAAGAATACGCGATTATGATGCAAGAGTCTTAGGCCCCGTTGTTTGATTTTGGTTATGTTGGATTGGGGACGGAGAACTATCTTTGGTTCCCTGTTTGTTTGAGAACGAGGAGCCGGTTTGGGTTTCTCCGGCTCAATAATTTCTTTCTCTGATATAAGGAAATCATGTGCACCAAACATACGTGGATTTGATTCCAGTACGACCGAGAGAAGATATCTAGTGTCGTCAATATCAAGCCTCTTCTTTCTTATTCCACTTGTCAGTGTACGTTTCAATCTTTCCATGGTTTCATCACCCGCTCTTCGTCGACGTTTCATTGTATTATTTGATATCGACAGCAAATGTGACGTAACTTTGTAGTACTCAGCAACGTCTTCTATTTCAAATATCTGTGAAACAATCATGTTGAAAAGTTTCTGATATCCATGCCGATAAACACGTTGGCTGTAATGGTTGTAACTGTTTTTTGAATAAGGAACCCTAATCCTCTCTACTTTCTTTAATAACAATTTCCGCATCGTCACCCTTTGCTCATAACCAATATCATGTTCAAATAGGAGATGATCTGCCATGCTTGACTTACGTGTTTCAGGCCAATCCTTCATCATACTAAGATAATCAATGTAGAGAGTTTGTAGTAGATCCTCATCCTCATCCCATACACCAAGTAATGTAGGCGGAGGATCTTCTCCTTGACAGAAAAGACAATTACTACTCTTACTGATCCAGCCAGATTTAGGTGGAAGTTCATCCTCAGAAGGTCCATAGTAGTAAACTGTATCTTTTGTACAAGGCTGCTCAGAGTCTCCTACTTCTGAAATAAACCATCCAAGTTCGTCAGATGTCGTATAACACTGCAAGATTGCCAATTCCTTCCTTGTATCTAAGTCATCATCTATTCGTTTAGTATAACTAGTGGGCATTCCATTAACACCAAAACTTGACTCTCCATCATCATCTACTCTCAATACATACTTTCCATTGATATGATTGGTACCTGGGAGATGCGCGTTTCACGGTGAAGATGAAGAGAGATGTGTTATTACATGTGTTTTGTTAAAACAATCAAATGAAAGCAAATGAACTTCATTTTGAACACACGAAATCATATCACAAAACATTACTAACGCGGACTCGCCTGCACCGGAAATAAAGTATGTTGGATAATCAGAATCTTCCTCTTCCAAGCATTCGGCGGCCTCCCGTACCAAATCACCGTGTGTATAAGAATCAACATCATGTGTTAATTCATATCCCGTACGTTCAATAATGCCTATCAATACTTCATCACTCAAATCCTTCAGATTGCAATTCGGTGCAGCAAGATCTTCTTCAGTTTTACATTGTTGAAATATATTATCACCTTGGCATATTGCAACATTAATTGCAGTAAATACCAAAATAATTAAAGATATCGTTATCATGGTGTATAACTACCGCCGCCATAAGCATTAATCCTATACCATTACCAATGTAGAGTTCACCACTCAAGTAAGTTGTCATTGCAGCTCATTGCAGAGATTTGGTATAAACCGTTGTATCGCGAAAGTTCAAAGTAGAAATCGAAATAGCAACCTCTTTAGCCTCTATTGCCTCTATTGTTTTGTTGAATCACTTAATATAGTTGAATATTGATTTATAATAGTAATATCTACTTCTCACACCCTCTTTGCAAGTTAGAAGTATGTGTCGATCAAACAGTACCACTACCACCAGCTGTCTTCTCTTTATATGCACGTGCCATATTCCTCATGCTGATATTCGGTACAAGAGTCAAGTTCTTCATCTTTTTACCATGGACTGGTGAGCAAACGCCGTTCGAGACTATTCTCTGATCAACTTCGTTATGAGAATTCTGATTTATCTTCTCCTGAGCCTCATAATACTTCGCCGTGCTCTTTTGAAACCAGTCTTCAATTGATTCACGCTCATATGTGATGCCATCGGCCGCAACAACCGGGTCGTTTGTCATGAGGACAAGACTAATTGGACATACTAGCTCATCAGGAGGCTCATCGAGACCAGCTGCTGGTATCTTCGTATTACTCCCTTCGTCAGCTGGCTTGGTATTTGATTTGTCATTAAAGTATTCCAATACAGCACGCTTGAATGGTGGTACCTTAAATCCTTTCAACCCCGAGCTTCCATTGCCTTTCTTTATCTTAGTATTGAGATATTCATCCTCATTCACGGCCTCCTTCAAGGCAATCATAGAGTCGATATCTTCTGACTTGACGAGCCAAGTATAGAAATCATCAACACTACCCTTGACACACTGATGTTGTGACTGCAAAAAGATGAGTAGGGGATCATTCTCAATTGGATCAGCAGTAGGTGGTGTCGTAGATGCCCTGCTTCCGTCATTGAAGCTTGAGATCGAAGTCTCCATGGTAGTCTCAAGAGCTATACCTCTTGTTGAATTACTGATTTCACAAGGAACTTCTTCTTTCTGCACTGCCATAACACGTGTAGGAGGCTCAGCGGCGGCTACTTCTTTGGTCAGGTTATTATCATTGACAGTCTCACTCTGATGTGGAGTCTCTGGTACTGATGTATTGGACTCAACATCTTCTGAAACACATCCATCATCTTCCTCATCAACTAGTGGCAGCTGGTTGTAGTCGTCATTCTTCGCTACCTGTAACTGATTATTTGGAAGCACAGCCTCTTCTTCCACAGAAATTGCTGTAGAAGATTTAAATGATTCACTAGTGGTCGCTTCTTTAACACTTTCTTCTTCCATTGCCTTGTGTCTTAAATTAGAAGCCCCAAAGAGAATGAAAGGTTTCTTTTTATTCGTCTGAGGTTTGGTGTTAGTATCTGAAGCCACTGCCATAGACGGAGTTTGAGTTGGTGGAGATACCAAAGGCTGATCGATACCAACGTGTACGTCTTTTGCATTTTCCCTTTCAACAGCTTCTAGAATTAATGCATATGCCTTCCGTACCGCCTGTCTACTTCCCGTTATATGTACAACGTAAACACTACATGGTACTGATGGTATATCGACCTGTATGTTTTCAACTCCTGATTTGTTGATGATCCACTTCTTCTTCTTCCGACCCTGTTTACCGGTTAATAGATTTGATTGGGAAGGTTGAAGATAGAATTTTTGCTCTATCCTCGCTTCTTGTTTCTTAGTACTTGATGCTTGCTGGGTATTGGTGGGCGGCGGCAGCTCCTTCTTTTCATCTTCTTTCTTCTCTTCCTCCCTCTCGTTATCATTAGTTAGAAGCTCAATTTCCATTTCTATATTGTCTTTACCAACAACATCTTGAATCAATACAACAGCCTCTAATATCCTCGTTTTACTCTTCCCCGTTAAATGGAATGGTACATATGTCTCTCCATCCGATGCTGTAGTCTTATGTGATAACGAATAATTAACTTTCAATGAATTCAATATGTGACTCTTGACCTTTCTAGCATGATTGCTATTGAGATTCCTTGTGGCAAATGATTTGATAAATATGGTCTCTTGTATATTCTTCTCTTCACAAGGGATCGCCTTTTGACTCGAAGGACACAAATACCTCTCGTCGATGTTCCATTCAAAATTTTTACGACCAACTATACCTCGGATCTCATTACATGCTCTATCTACAACCCATTCGTTCACGCCTGTTACAAACACTGGAACATATACCTCAACGCCACGTCTTACTTTGCGATCACAATCAATGTTAATAAGTATATTCCTTTCGGACCTCTTCAGAGGAGTGTAATTGTTGATAATCTCCCAAATCGTTTGTTTTTTACGATTAAGGTTGTTTGCAGCAGCAAACTTTACATAAACCATGGCCATCTTCGGAGAGCTGTGTGTGTTAATCACCATCTTATTACATTGATTTGAAATTATTTGAAGCGCGCGATATCGAGGTGTAGGTTGTCAGTAATAGTATCTGTTTGCAAACTAGTAGGTAGTAAACTTTGAATAAAAATAAATAGTAGCCCAAGTGGATCGTATTAATATTACACCGTTAATGCCGAGTTAGTGCCACAATATTGCAGAGGACTATTGCAAATTGCCAATTGCATCCAAAGCCGTTGTATCGCGAAAGTTTAAAGCGACACTCCAAATTCAACCCCCCTCCTATAACCATGAAGTTCAGCGCCCTACTATTCGCCTCTGCCGCCATTCTAGGCACCACTAATGCCTTTGTTGCACACCGTCCTACCACCGCTGTCAGCAGTAGCAGTACTTCTTTAGATGCGACGATTGCAGGAAAGTTTGAGCTTGTGTAATTTTTTGTGTTGACTCAGTATATATAAGTGTTCTCTATATAGTCTCGATGATTTGACTACTTCTATTTGGACTCCGGTTGCTTTTATTTGATTGCATTTTAAAACCGGATACACTAACAGAAGCTACAATCATCTTTCTCTCTCTGTAGTATTCGGAGCAAGTGGTTTAACCGCCCAGGAATGTGTATATCAAGCGTTAAAGGATGGTGATACTGTAGTTGGATTAACACGTAATCCATCAAATGTTGTTGTACCAAAAGGATCGGGTGGATCTGATGCTGAAAAGCCAATTTCTGATCCCAATTTAACTGTAATTGCCGGTAAGCAGTTATATGCGTTTGATATTTGTGCATAAGATATGCACAAGATATTTGTATTTGTCAATATGCACGTCTGTTTTCTCACATGTTGAATCCCCATATTATATCATCGTACTCTGCAAATATAGGTGATGTTTGTAATCCTACGGATGTTGCAAAAGGTAAGATTTGTTGATACATGCAGACATATAATGTTGGATGTAAAAATATGAGCCATGAATTTTGAGCTTGTGCTAAATGAAATAAGCTTTCATATGATACAAAGAAACGATATCTAACGCTCTTTGCACACTATCTTCCCATCTCATATAGTATTTGAAAACGACATTGATGGAGTTATCGTTGCCCTTGGGGGTAAAACATCCGATGTAGGAGATACCATGCTAACAGACGGTACCAATAATATCATGGCTGCCATGAAAGACAAGGGTGTTAAAAGAATTGCAGTAGTAACCAGTATCGGTGCCGGTAATTCCAAAGATCAAGCTCCATTTGCATTTAAGATATTAATGATGACTGTAATGAAGAAGATATTTACTGATAAGAATAACCAAGAGGCTGCTGTGGAAGAGAGTGGATTAGAATACTGTATTGTTCGACCTGGCGGCTTGACTGTTGATGCTCCAACTGGTGTTATCAATGTCATCGACGGAGAGGCCGGATCTATTCCCAGAGCCGACGTTGCACAGTTTTGTTTAGAGGCTGTTAAGGATGCTGACTTTCCGTATGTTGGCAAGACACCGTGTATTTCAAGCGTGGGAGGAACTAGTTGGACTAAAGACAGGTCGAAGGCAGCTCGCGGGGAGATGTAATGGAGAAATGCTAGGATAGAGAGGAGCTATTGAAAAGTAAAGAGAAGAGGAGAGAGCTCAAGCGAGGAGATAAGAAGAGTGCAACCTCGTGGATAGGCAACAAGCCCAAGAATAAAATAACATCAATGCTAGATAGTGGTTTTAAATAGTGATACTCTTTACATGAATATATCCGCCTGATGAGCATTGCTATTGCCTTTTGCTACTTTGAATGCCATATACTACTATGAATTGCCATCCACTGTCCACTATCCTAATTCATGGATACCTTAGCGGTATCCTAAAAAGGCAAATCTTTCTTTTGATATTGTACAAGGAGAAGTGGCGCGGCGGCTACTTACCACCACCTCCTACGCCTTCATTTCTCTACAGACATGACTATATCATTCATTATATTGCTCTCATACTCTTCCCATATACCACCTTAACACGCATATTCAATGGCTTGGTCGTCACTGCTTTAGAAACGCCGCACTAGAAAATAGACAGGCCCAAAATAAACCTTTTACGCTATGCAGTATTAGCAAGACCCTCTATACAAGACTTTGAGGACAAGAAAAGCCTCACCGTCTATTATAACGAATTATAGGAAGCTCATAAATTTTGAAGAAGATCATACAACATTAACTGCAGTTGCAAAAAGATTACCCCAAATTAATAGTTCATCAACTCATCAATACCTATAAAACACACAAACACACACACAAACAAACAAACAAACACAGCAATACATATACCATGTCCTCTCAGGATAATAATAATGATACAACATTTGCTACATCAAATGAAAACTTCAGTTTTCCTCGTCGTAGTAAAACAGAGAGTTTACTAAGTGCTCCGCAATCCTCCGATAATCTTCCTACATCAGGATCACCCTATACATCAACTGATACTGCTGCGAATTCATTAGAAGAGGGAGCACTCTATCAAAGGTCAATGAAGACATTGAAGAATATAACCATTGGAGGTACTGTCTTTGACGGGTTCCTATTGGCCGCATCACAAGAAGTTGGACAGTCCATCTTAACTCTTCCCAATGTCTTCGCACAAACTGGATTTGTCGGTGGTGTTATTCTTGAATTAGTCTTCGCTACTCTGGCACTATATACAAATTATCTATTGGTAGCAATGCATGCTCAACATCGACACAATTTAAAAGAGAGTGGAGATGCAAAACATGAAGATCCATTTCATATTGTATCCTATCATGAGATTATGGAAGGATTAGTCGGCAAATGGATGAAGTATTTCAGTTTGACGGTAGTGTTCTTCGCCTTATTGGGTTTGACAACAGTACAAATCATAGCCACAAGTTCAAATATGTATATACTTGATCCTTCAACTGATAAGCGTACATGGAGCTTCATTTGGGGAGGTCTATTCAGTTTGATCGCATTCGTGCCTACCTTTAAACATTATCGAGCAATTAGTATTCTTGGAATCTTGACGACAACCTATGTTGCTTGGTTCATGACTGTAACAGCTGCAATTGAAGGACCAGCAGATGATGTTACATATGAAGCTCCACAAAGTATCCAGTCATTCTTTAACGGATTTGTTCAGCTGCTCTTCGTGTACGGAGGCCACACTTCCAATATTGAAGTGGCTGATGTCATGGACAACCCTGGTTCATATGATAAGAGTTATTTCTGGTCATACATCTATGTATTCACATTGACCATGCCCAACGCCGTAACAGTGTATCATACGTATGGCATGGAGGCCCTCTATCAAGGAGCCAACTCTTTCACTCTTTTCGAAAGAAGCGCCGCTAGAGATTTGGGTATTATCATGATGACACTTCACCAGGCAGTTGCGTTTGGCCTGGAAAGTCCGCGTTAGTATTATTTTATCTTATGAGTTTATGTGTTGAATATGAAGTCTCGTTGATTAGAGTGCTTCATTTGATCTTCATGAATCTTTATTTGATTGCCTTTACAAACCACATGTGCTAACATATGTTACCATCATCTCTCTTCATCTCCATAAACTGTGAAACGCGCATCTTCCAGTTTGCCGGTCCTCTCTTCCATATGTTTGAGAAGATGATTCATATCCATGACAAGCCGTTTTGGATAAGAGCTTTAGCAAGACTTCCTTTATGTGGTGTTATGCTTCTACTGGCGGTAGCCTTTCCCTTCTTTGGGGCAGTTAATGCCGTTCTTGGAGCCTTTACCACGTCGTTTGGCACATACATAATCCCCGTGGTTGCATATAATCTAGCGTTCAAGTCAACAGATGATATGGTGAAGAAGCCTGTCGTCAGTCTTAAATTGTTGAAAGCCTTCAATTGGTTGATTGCGGCCTTTGTTATACTTGGAGGTGTCGGCATGGGAGGTTACACTTCCATTAAAGGTTTCATCCAACAGATCGATGAGTTTGATTACTTTGCCCCTTGTTATCAGTGTAATCCAGAACTGTAGAGACGAGAGACGAACTGGGGTTAAGTGGATACCCTCTTGGGCTATCGAATCCTCCTCTCAATATCTCTGTACAGTACATAAAATAGAGTAAATGTAACATACATACCACAACATTATTTACAAACTCGTGACCCCGATATCTTTCGAAGTACAGCAATGCTGTTCAAGTGAGATAGGAAAAGACACTACATCAATGGCTACATTAGGATTCGACTTGTTTAGTAGGACACCTAATTTATTCAGTCTTTAATTCTCTCCGCATAAGACACACGGAAGTGAGATCTATTTTTCCAAAGTCAATAGTATATTGGAATTTCTGTACAAGGCCACCTGATCACAAACTAAGTTTTTCTAAAATGATTGAGTGTCCTTGGATATTGGTTAAATCAATAATGCCCAAGACATTATCTGATGGTTTGGTATTTTTGTGTGTTTTTGATGTATTCTTCAATGAAGAGGGAAAAGAAATTATAGCAGAACATTGATGATAAAAGGAATTAATAATATTTGCCACTGGCCTTTCCTTGTGCATCAAGAACACCTGTCCAGTAATCAGCCTCAAAGTTAGCCTTGTAGTTAACATCAACCTGAACCTCAACAGTCTTTCCCTTAGCCTTGACGGGGTAGGTTGGTACACCTACGGGGTCGAATAATCCGCCAAGTACCTTTCCAATTCCAGAAGGACACCATTGAACAACCTCACCAGTCTTAAGACTGAACTTAGTTCCCAATACTGGGTCTGAGATGGTACCGTCGTCATTAACCTTACCGAATGATAATGGCTGGTTTACGGGTGGGCACTTATCACCAAGGGCATATACGGCTCCCTTACCATCGACGGCAATGCAGATGGCAAGTCCTCCGGCAACTCCTGAGGTGGCTGATCCTGGTGATGGAAGGTCCTCAGTGGAGATGCATGGCATGTATTTGAGGGATGGTCCCTTCTTGGCGGCGTTAAGAGCCGTAGAAACCTGTTATAATTATATATATGCGTCATTAATAATATGATGAGTTGATATATGCGTCATATAATAATTCCACAGAATCCAAATTTTGAGCATAAGATTATGTGTACTTTTTGCAATAAACAATCCATTGTATGCATAATAAAATCGATACTTACGGGTCCCTGTGATTGAGGAGCAAAGGCAGCGGCAGAACCGACAAGAGCAAGTGCGATGACAGACTTCATTTTGGATATTAGGTGTGTATAAAAAAGACTGTGAAAAATAAAGGGGAGAGGGAAATTGCAATTTGGTTAGATATATTTGTTGATAAGTATAAACGACAAAATTTCTGCAGCAATTCGATTTAGCATATCCTCTAATCAATAACAGAACCCCCTCAACATCATTACTGTTATAATGGGGTATATAGGCCTGTAAAGAACGTCCAGATGTTCTGCCACACAAGTTGCAAGTTACTCGATGTATAGTATCCTTAACAGTCGCTATTGACGCTCAATACCGCCACCAGAATTTCGTCATTTATTAACAACCTAACAAACAATATTATCGCGCCTCTACCGGGTATTAATGCCGCTGTACTACGCCGCCAACATCATGATAAACACACCTTGAAATTAGTTGTGCTGCTTTTTTCTACGATACGAGCGATCGAGTGAGGTGGAATGGTATCCTTGAAGAAGAAGATTTAGGATACCTCCGGAGTAGAGCCCAGGGGCGATAGGGAAGGGCATCTTATCCCCTGGGTTTCCTTGGGCCTCTTGAGCTCATGTTAGAAGATACATATCCTTTTTTTTGTCGAAATTTCTTTTCATTTTTTTTGTGAAGTTGTTGGCCTGGCTTTGTGTTTGTTTGTTATGATTTATGATAGTATATCGTAGGAACGACGGCTTAAAGGAAGAGAATAGTGGTAAGTGCTCTTGTGTATTTGTTCAGGGTCGGTGGTGCTGGAATTCTTTGTTTCGTGATGAGAGAGATATAGGATACCATCATTGTCATTTATTTTTGAGCATTCTTGTCAAAGTCAAAGCAACTCTCTGTCTTTGATAGTGGCTACTACATTTACAGGAGGCTTTGGGTATGTATGGGATAATATATTATTGTTGGATAGTGACCGGATGTTATCTGTATGTTTGACGAGAGCTCAATTGCGCTTTATGAAGGATACCAGACATATACATTATCAAGTTGTGTAATCGGTGACTCTATATTATTATGACGGGGCTGGTTTCCTTGATATTTATACTTCTCCATGCAACCTCTTACATTTACATTCTATACATTTTATCATTTTAGATTGCAATAGGTACATCTTGTATTGACATAAAAAGTCTCAGCCATATAACGTATCACTAAGGGTTTCGAGGTACATACTATACCTTTGAATTGCAAAGTATTAATAGTCAAACAATCATGACTTCCATACTGCAACAACAACTATCTAACAGTATAACAAATTACAATCTACCACAACATATACAACCAATACGAATATTAGAATTACAAGATGCACACTCCTGCACACCACCGCCGCCACAGAATCGCTCTTATTTTAATCCACTAACAAATGAAACACTCTACCTACCAGCAGTGGAAGTTACAGTACATGAAATTGGTATATTATTTGATTATGAAATACAACATGCCAAGGGTGTTTCATGGTGTGGTGATAAATGTGAAGAAGTTGGAGAAGAATCTGGCTTTTTAGATAAAGCAGGTGATTTCTTTGGCAATTTGTTCGGAGGAGATGATGAAGATGAGGTTATAGCAGAGGTTGATAGTGAAGTAGAAACGGCTGAAGGAACTAGTGGTAATTTACTTGAATTAGAAAAGTACATGGATAATCAAGTATGGACAAATATATTAAACGAGGATGGAATGACATATGATGACGACAATGAATGTCACGGATTGATAATTGATTTAAGAAGACAACGAGAATTACAGGAATCAGACGAGACGAGATTATTAGGAATGACATATCAGCCTTTTGATTATGTCAACCCGAATGGATGTACTATACCAGATGATACATGTACTTCTATTCGAGGTCAAGTATCCACAGCATATACCGGTGATAATGAATACGGTGTAATCAAAGCAGTTATTGAACAATTAAAAAAAGGCATGGAGTCTGGTGAATTCATCCCTCCAGATAGTGAGGCAACAAGTTTAGCATTCTTAGGTTCACGAGGTACAGGAGCTGCCGGAGCTGGAGATATCAGCATACTTTCCATGACTGGTAATTTGGATCCAGATGAGGAAGAGGAGAGTTATCTTAGCAAATATGGTATATTATTTGTTTGTTTTGTGGCTATACTTGGAACTGGATGCATAGCCGCAACATATGTCAAACACAAGAGGAAGAAACGCAGAGCAAAAGAATTGGAAGAAGGTGAAATGGCCGAGGAGGAATATGCAGCAAATCTTGCATTGCAGGAAGATGATGTTGCAGGGACAAAGACTGCTGACTTTGGAGAAGATTCTAGCATAACAGAATCGCCTCAGGACAACGATCCACAAAGTGTTATAAGTCAAGTAAGATTGGAGGAGCCAGTCGAACTGAACAGAACTAGTAGTGAGGCTAGCATCGAGATGAATTTAACAGGAACAAAGAGTTGGAATGATGTAGTGGTGGACCTTTAGTATAAGGAAGAGTGAAGCTAGTTAGACTGTAATATAGTTTGTTTAATGAATCATGTGATGCCAGGCTTTTAAAGTATCTTTACTCTCAATTGACCATTCCACATACATGTTTCATCGCAAGACTGACAGTGAAAATTTCAGCTAACTTAACTCCACTGCAATCAGCTGCAATATAATATAACCATATAACTGAAACAAGATGGCCTTGGCTACTGCACTTCGTGTCTTCGGTGACAACAAGATTGGACCCTCTCATGATGTGATGAGTTGTGGCAATCTTTTATTAGATCAGCTTGTACGAAAAATCTCTGAGAAGTCAAAAGTTCCAGTAGCTCGAGTGGCTAAGAATGGTTCAGTTGGAAAGAAGACTGCCATAAGCATCAAAGTAGATTACGACTGTATGTTTTTCATTGACCCAAACGTGCTACCAATGGATAGATACAACGAGTTTCTGGAAGACGTTCAAGACATTCTTATGCTCAACTTCTCTAGTGAACACATTATGATATCTAAATCTGCAATCACATACTTCTATCGAGGGTTCTACTTTTACTTCTTGCCTGCTCCCTTTGCTCGGGAGGCAGGGAATACTGTAGAACAGCAATTAATGTATCGAATCAATCACCCATTAAGTACGAAAGTTATGGATATCTACGGTGGACGTTGCTTAGGCGATCACGCCTTGGCTGAAGGTACTGTCATATTCTTTAAATACAATCGGCTTTTGTCCATTGCTTGCAAGATTGCTCAAATGGTGGAGTGCATCTGTCTTTGTTGACGGTTTCTTTAATGGCCGTTCTTTCCGTATGGAGATGTTTGCTGTGCTAGCAGCCCAAGAGGAAAAGAATGATGATATCTTGCGTGGATTCCGTATTGCCCTGGACAAGATTCGTAACTACCAGAAAGTGAATGTCATCTTCGATCGTTTCTACAGCCCAAGCAATGTGCCTCACACCATTGGAAAGCAGAGACCTCTCCTTATGGATCCTGCCAACCCTCGGAATAATCTGCTAAGCCCTGATGTTCACAAGTTCTTTGATAAGTTGGCAGGGTTTGCAGCTGTAACTCTTGATCGTTTGGATAACTCTGAGAGGTGTGGCAAAATCCTGCCAGATCTATTTGCACCACAACCAAGTGTCTGGTCCGGCCTTTCACAGAAACCAATCGAGGAATCTTGGGTCATTGGCACGGTCTCTCTTCCTCATGAAAAGCAACCTCGTATTCAGGCTCAGAAAGGCTATGTACTTGTTAAGGTACTAGAAGTGGCGGCTCATGTTATTGGTGGTGTTCTTGCAGCGAAAGAAGGATCATTTGGCCAAGAAGATGTCCAAAGAGCTATTAATACAATAATCGTTGGAAAAGATCGTACTTGGAGACCAGTACCTTGTCACTTTCATACTATGGATGCTCTTGCTATCTTTCCCATCCATGACAGTGTTGGAACATGTGTTGTTGCTGGTTTCAATGTGGAGAAATCATGAGTGTGTCTTGACATTTTCGGACGAAAGTAACCTAATTATTTGTTGTTGTAACTTTAATCTTGTTCATTTCAATACCAACTTTTCTCAAAGCTTTACGATGTTCCACATCTAATGCTCTTTCAATACCAGGTCGTAATCTCATTCTTTCAATCTCTTCTTCAGTATACTCTTCTTCTTCTAACTCAGAAGCAAAAACTACTTGTGGTATATCACCCAATCGACAATGGTACAGGTTGTACATAACTTTGTAGATACAATTGACTGTATGTAATAATACTCGACAGCAGTTTGCAAAGTTTCCTTCTGGATCATTCTCCATTCGATGTGCAGTTATTAACATTCCAATGAAGGTTATAAATACTGATAGCAAGACAACAGGGATTATCGATAATTGTACCGAAGGACCATATAATTTAGAAAAACTGGATGATGCTTTACTACCCCAAGAAGATCCACTCGAGCCAGTACTGCTACCCCATGAAGATCCAGATGATCCTGTTGCACCCCATGCACTTGAATAACTATCCTTAGTTGTTGTTGTTGATGCTGTGGATGTGGAGGAGCTGCCACCATATGTACTGCTTCCACCATACGAAGAAGTGCTGCCGCCATATGCTGAGGTGCTACTACTTCCACTTCCATATGAGCTAGCAGCTCCCAATGTACTACCGCCGTACGAACTACTTCCATATGATCCATAACTATTTGAACCAGCAGTATTAGAAGCTTGATTTGAAGTTGTAGATGTATCATAATTCGAAGCGCCACCACCAACCGTTGATGTTGATGTAGTTGGTGATTGACCAGGTGGAGGTGGATCTTTAGGTGAAACTTTAGGACTGCTATTCATGTATGAACCATAATCACCATATCCACCGCCTCCATTACCAGTAAAAGCTTCGTTTCCATTTCCATCATCTTGTGTACTTTGATTCATTACTGCATCATTTGTATTTGAATTGTCATTATCTGCAGTGTCAGCAGCCCCATTATTAGGTGATGGCGGAGGATCACCTCTTCTTATTGGCAACTTTCTTCTTCTTTCTCTAGCACTATTTATATTGTTTGATTCGTCGTCATTAACATTAGATATTGTTCCAAAGTTGTTTTGTTCTTGCACATGATATGCACTTTCTAATCTTTTACTCCCTCTTAGCTGTTGCAGTTCATGATTCTCAGCGTATTCCGATACATCAATAATATCTATATGAATGCCATTACTTCTATCAATACTATCATTTGATATGATATTATTCTGATATTGATCAGGGGCCAATTCAATTGCTGCATTGCAATAAGATACTCCGGATGATACCAAAAATATTGATAATGTGACTTTAGATGAAGATATGTGCGACCTTGCTCGACGCCGATGTCGAACACGACAACTATCTGATATTATAGTAGACATTGATGGGGTATTACTGTATCTAAGCTTATATAATGAGAGAGTTTAGCGTGATACATAATATTATGATGAGGGCTCTTCATTTTTGACTCTTTTTGACTTTGAAGGTGTAAGTAGGGTCTTAGTAAGTTTACAGTGACTAAGTATCGACCTTATCAATCAAGTAAATCTCTTGTTTACTTTGCCAATATGTAGAATAGAGAGGGAGGGACAACCAATACCTTCTTTTGTAGTTAAGCGTACTAATATCAATGTTCTAGAGATTGTTCAACAAATTCTGTATCTCTACAACTATCTTATTGAGTAGGTATCTTCTACTGAACACTTGCATGCATTGCATATGCAAGAGGAAGAGAAAATACCTTCTTCAACACTTTACAAGTATTAAACACATATTTTGCAGAAAGGTTCATCAGTATATATTACTTATATTATTAGAACTCTATATTTTATTTTACAGCCGCCATCTCTAAATAATATGAACAATAACGATGAAGAACAACAACCTATTGCCGAAGATAATGAAATGTCATACATTGATCGAGTAGTATTGGAGGCTGGGGGTACTGCAGACGACGTGAACGGTGATATACCAAGAATGATGGATAGTGATGTAGAAGATGATAGTTCTATATGGAGCGAAACAAACGATTCGGACGCCGCCGCCGATGAATCATCCGATGAGGAGATGGAATATGATTCAGATGAAGATTGCTTACAAAGCGTACAAATCTTAAAGAATTTTGAAAACCACAACCAAATCAGCAGCAAATCACTAAGTGAAGAAAGTAAACAACTTCTATTGTGGAGATTAGATAAGGATGAAAGTTTTAGTGATTGGACGATTGAAGTATCGATTACCAACAAAAGAAAGAGTAGGAAGGCATATCACGTGCACAAAACAACATTAGGACTTGGACCGAAGAAGAGTGGCTATTTTGAAGCTCTACTAACATCTGGGCAGTTTAGCGAATCATCCATTAATGCAAGTGTGGCTGTGCTACCTGAGGATACTGCAAAGTACTTTGATGTGTTTCTCGACTATTTATATGCATCTCCACATGACTGTGCTTGTCTGATCAACAGAGATAATCGTGGAGCTCTTCAATACTTGGCGAATTACTTTCTTGTTTCCAAGCTTCAAGAGGATATCTACGCATTTATAGAAAAGGATATGATTGACAATATGGATAATGTAAATGGATATCTTGCTGAGATTGAAAGTTCAGAAGACGAAAAGTCAAGTAAGATTCTTGCAATAGCAGGAAGGGCACTTGCATCCAACATACTTCTCATTAGAAGACACGATTCATCACCTTTTGTTTTTACATTGTCACCGGCATTGTTTCTACACATTATGAGTGTAGTTAGGGTGAGCAAAGATATCCATGAGCTACCATGTCATGACACGGGACACATTTGTACATTGGCAATTGACTATATCAAGCACCACCAAACAGAGCTTGATGCGAACTATTTTGCTACATTGGTGAGTGAGTTATACTTTCCAGATGACACAAACATTGCTGGAAATGTGGCAATTTGTTTACTTGAGTTAGCCGAGTCGAATGGTTGGGCTAAAGACTGCAGCTGTGGCTCTGCATCTTGGGTTCCCTCAGTATTGGATATTTGCACAGCTATACTCTCCCGATATCTGTTAGAAATGCCAGTTTCAAGTCAAGCGCTATTGGACAAGCGTTTTTATCAGAAGCTGCCAAAGGATATTATTTGCAGATTACTTGCAATTACACTATCCTCAAAGAAAGAGATGATGGTGTTAAGGGATTATACTATTTCATGTAAACTCATGACAAACTTTTATAATCGGGCTGCAGGAAGTATTGTGGAGATATCAATTAAGACAACTGATACTGTAGACTATATCAGATATCTTTTAGGTCGGGAGTTGAATAGTGCTACATTACGAATAGGCATTATGTGCAATAGGGGGTGGCTACGGACCGCTGACGAGTTTTTGGGACACATCTATTTCTCCTTCAACCGTGTTACAGATATACCCAACATCACTAAATGGTCAGTGGTCTTAAAGTGTCCCACGCAGATTTGCATAAGATCAATCTCTATTTTACATTACTTAGCACGTTATTGTTAATTATCAAATAGGTATGAATGATGAATCAAGATCAGTCCTCCTTGCATGGCAAGTGAGTTAAGCTTTTCACCCGTACTATATATGGCCAGGAGGATCAATCGAGACAACACTACCTTCTCTCTCTGACCGTCTCAACGTATCCGGATCGTCATAAGTATCCAAAGGTGATACCGATCTCTCATCTTCGTTCTGTTCTATCTCTGCATACGGACTATCCGTACTACTTTCACCTTCATCCTCTTCATCATCATTGATAATGAACAATTGTCTCATGATAGTCAATATTCGTTCGTCGTTATGACATCGTCTACCCAAAAGCTTGGATACATTGATAGCGTTGAACCGTCGAACGTCTACATCATCTACAGCTACAATACGATCTCCGACACAAAGTTCATCTCTCAATGGACTTGTATCATCAATCTCACATATATAAGGACCATTCTTGGGAGAGCTATCTATTATACATCCTACACGGCCTGGAGGAATTTTGATGTCTATTATGACCTCATGAGGGGTATCATCTTGCCCACCTCGCATCGCATCGTCCAAGCCGCTACCCTCGGAGGAACTATTGTCCGGACTACTATTAGGAGATAGCGTAGGAGGTGAGCCGACGACATTCTGTGTGGTCTGTGATGCCGTATAAGCCCATGGTGGGGTATAGTCTTGCGCAGGCTTCTCCTTGTCTTGCTTCTCTTGAGGTCCTTTCACTTGAGTGGTAGGTTCGTCATAAAACCGAATCGTCTTGGATGGGGTATCATCACCAAGTGATGTGGGATAGATATCATGTACCTCAATATCAGTACGACTTGTATCTCCGGCAGTGACAGTACTCTCTTTAGTTTCCTGAGTACTCCTCCACTCGTAGGGTGGGGGTATCGAGGCATGTAACTCGTGGTCTTCAGATGATGATTCTACATTTGATACATTACCACCATCCAAGTAGGAACGAGGATCTTTACTCTTCTTCTTATCCTTGTCAGACCTTGTTTTCTTCTTCTCATCCTTAGCCCTGGCGGAAGTAAGTAATGACAATCTTCGTTCTTCCTTATTCTTGTTACGGTATATAAATACAAAGTTTACAATGAACACTATGAATATACCTGCCAAGAAGATATATATTCCATAATGTATGCCATTTGACTCTTCAGTAACCTCGAGTGTACTATTGACTATGGGAGTGATGACGACTACTCCATTCGTCGAAGATGGTTCTTCCCAAGGCAAACTTTCAGTCGGTAATCGTACAGAACTTACAGAAGTAACATTATCATAATCTGTGTTGTTTAAAGATTGTAAGAATGAGATGTAGTCAGCTCTTGATAATGTAGTAGCAAATGGTTCTTGTATTATATAGTTTTCATCCACAGAAGTTGGATCGGATGTCTTGTATGTTGAAACTTGATTGTAAATGATTTCCAAGGCTGGTTCTCCTCCAAGATTCTGAAGTTGTCTCTGGTCGTCTTGACGTTGTATTCTTGATTGTCGTAGTTGCTGCTTTCTAAATGGTCTTCGTTCTACCGCGGTAACTTGCTGCTGTTCTTCAATGACAGTTTGACTAGTCATGATAATACTAGCATCAACATCAAATGCTTAACTTCTATATATCTTCTATAATCTCTCAACCGAATCAGTTTAGGTGATCGGGTAGATACTTTAATACTGTCCGCATACCAAACAATATTATGAAGAACAACAATGAAGAGCAGCAACATGTTGCTGAAAATAATGATATGTCATATATTGATCGAGTTGTATTTCAGGCAGGGGGTACTGCTGATGATGTAAAAGAGGGGAAAATATATGGTGATGATTCTGATGATGTTTCCATATGGAGTGAAACAAACGATTCGGGCGCCGTCGATGAATCATCCGATGAAGAAATGGAATATGATTCAGATGAAGATTCTATACAAATTCAATTAGAAAAACCAACTATTGACAATTCAATTGGCCACCTGAGCGATGAAAGCAAGGAACATTTATCTTGGAGATTGGACAAGGATGTGAGTTTTAGTGATTGGACGATTGAGGTATCGATTACCAACAAAGGTAATAGCAAAAAGACATATCATGTGCACAAAACAACATTAGGACTTGGGCCAAAGAAGAGTGGTTATTTTGAAACTCTTCTATCATCTGGACAATTTAGTGAATCTTCAAATAGTACGAGTGTAGTGGAGCTACCAATGGAGATCGCAAATTACTTTGACGTATTTCTTGACTATTTATATTCTCCTCCATCAGAAGGTACTGTTCTAATCAGTAGATACAACCGTTGTGCCCTGCAATACTTGGCAAAGTACTTCCTTGTTTCCAAGCTTCAAGAGGATATCTACGCATTTATAGGAAAGGATATGAACAATCTTGAGCATATGGAGGACTACCTAAATGAGTTTGGAAAATCAGAAGACGATGAATCAAGAAGGATGATTGCATTGGCAGCAAGGGCGCTTGCTTCAAACATACTTCACATTAGTAGACGTGGTCCGTCTTTTGTTTATACTTTGTCACCAGTGATGTTTTTACATATAATTGCTACGGTGAGAAAGAGCAACATTAGGTTGGCAACCAATGACCAGGGCAAGTTTTTCATATGTGGATTAGTTATTGACTATGTCAAGCGCCACCAAACAGAGCTTGATGCGAACTATTTTGATGCTTTGGTGAGTGAGTTGTACTTTCCACTATCCACACAGGAAGCAGGGCATGTGGCTCGTCGTTTACTTGAGGTAGCGGAGGCTAATAGTGGTTGGGTCAAACACTTAAGATCATCAATAGTGGATACGTGTATAGCCATACTCTCCCGATATGCATTAGAAATGTGTCAATCAGCTCACATAAGCACTCTTTATGAGAAACTACCAAAAGTTGTTGTATGCAGAGTTCTTGGAATTGTATTGGCCTGTCAGTTAAAGAAAGAGTTGGCGAAAAAGACCTTATCTGTCTCATGCAAATTTATGACAAATTATTGTGACCGACCTATAGGAAATATTGTGATGATAACAGTTAAACCTACTGATACTGTGGGCTATATCCGGTATCGTTTGGAACGCATGTTGAATAGTAGTACGTCAAGAAGGATGAAGATTAAATGCAATGATGTTGTGCTTTCATCTGATGACGAGCTAGTCTCGAACACATCTATTTCTGCCTGTGAAGAGTTAAAGATCTATTAGTGAGGCAGTAATTAGCTACATCACTCTGATGCTTTGTTCTTATTAAACATAAACATAAGAATTGGTATATAAATGATGAATCAAATCAGTCTGTGGCATACAAGTGAGTAAGCGCTTCACATGAGGTAGAGTCTTAGACGACTAAGTATCGACCTAAAGGTGCAAAGCACAACAATTGGATACCCTTACTTGAAATGAGTTTACATCCCAGGTTATGAGCTCAAAAAAATGCAAATGAATATGAATTTTCAAGGTAAAACAGTATCCTCCACAAACAAAAAAGGTATCAACCATGATAATAGGCCATCCGAGGTCGGCCGATGCTCATTCAATATAAATAATTAGAAGGATGTTAAGCGCTAAATATCTTAATCAAACCTATTGCAGTTAATATAGTCTTTGACATCCCTCTAATTATTATTTTTTCTAATAGTTATGCCCATTAGGTAGACCAGCCACCCATCATCACCACACTAATACTCCGATTGCAACGCATATAGACCATCAGAATAGACGTCCGGCCGCGTCGAGTCCTTCATTATGACCATAAAAATAATGTAGGGTGGTCATACCATGATGCCGGGCGATATCGTTCGACGCCGCGACCCTCAACCACATCAATCGACGATGATACACCATGTTAGTGTCCTTTCGAGGGCTATAAACGGTCTCTAACCATGCTACCGGCGTATCGATATCGCCTATGGGTGCCTACTAAACATCCATACGACAGGCACTTGCATCGGTGTACTCCGGCGGCTGCTATTCCGTCGACGGCACCACATCATGGTAATTGCTTATTGCAATAACTTAATAGGGAGTCCAGGGTAAAATATGTCATCGCTGAAAATAGCATTTTGTGTGTAAAATGTAGGGTATTAGCGATGATTTGGTATCGCTATTTAGCGATGATGTACGCTCATTCGGTCAATTGTTGTGAAAGATATCAATATATCATACTAGCCGCGCAAGCGCGCTAGCCCTCCGGGGGCACCTGCGGTGGGCTTAAGTTAGGGCCCCAAATAGTGTTTTCCCCGGTTATGGAGTTAGGGAGTAAAATAGTCACAATTCCCTAAGGGACGATAGAAGAAATCCCCGCCAAATAGTTTAATTAGATCATTGTTTACTTCTGTGTTGTAATAGAAAGAAAGAAGGGAGGACAACCAATAGCCTCTCTTTTGTCGTGTATAAACGTCTAAATAACGTTGTACTAGAGGAGGTTCAGGTGGTTTCTTCAGTATCTTTACACTATCGTATCTACTATCTACACAATAGTACCTCTCCAACCGATAACCCCATTCTTAAAAGAGAAAAATACCTTCTTTAACACGTACAAGTTACAAGTCGACAGAAAGGATCATCAGTATATATTAAGTTCATATTAGAACTCTGTATTATATTACCGCCGTCCTCTTTAATCAATATGAACAATGATGAAGAGCAGCAATCTGCTCAAGATGATAACAATGAAATGTCATACTTCGATCGAGTAGTATTTGAGGCTGGTGGTACTGCTGATGATATAAAAGAGAGTGCTATATTAGAGGGAGAACAAGGTGGCGAGAATGATGATGTTTCTATATGGAGTGAAGCTAACGATTTGGATGCCACAGAAACATCTGATGAGGAAATGGAATATGATTCAGATGAGGATAGTGTACAAAATAACGTACAACTCATAAGATACTCACCAAATAGAGAAAATAACACTACATCTGAGGTAGACCTAAGTGAAGAAAGTAAACAGCTTCTATTGTGGAGATTAGAAAAGGATGAAAGTTTTAGTGATTGGACGATTGAAGTATCTATTGCCAACAAAAGAAAGAGTAGGAAGGCATATCACGTGCACAAAACAACATTAGGACTTGGACCGAAGAAGAGTGGCTATTTTGAAGCTCTACTAACATCTGGGCAGTTTAGCGAATCATCCATTAATGCAAGTGTGGCTGTGCTACCTGAGGATACTGCAAAGTACTTTGATGTGTTTCTCGACTATTTATATGCATCTCCACATGACTGTGCTTGTCTGATCAACAGAGATAATCGTGGAGCTCTTCAATACTTGGCGAATTACTTTCTTGTTTCCAAGCTTCAAGAGGATATCTACGCATTTATAGAAAAGGATATGATTGACAATATGGATAATGTAAATGGATATCTTGCTGAGATTGAAAGTTCAGAAGACGAAAAGTCAAGTAAGATTCTTGCAATAGCAGGAAGGGCACTTGCATCCAACATACTTCTCATTAGAAGACACGATTCATCACCTTTTGTTTTTACATTGTCACCGGCATTGTTTCTACACATTATGAGTGTAGTTAGGGTGAGCAAAGATATCCATGAGCTACCATGTCATGACACGGGACACATTTGTACATTGGCAATTGACTATATCAAGCACCACCAAACAGAGCTTGATGCGAACTATTTTGCTACATTGGTGAGTGAGTTATACTTTCCAGATGACACAAACATTGCTGGAAATGTGGCAATTTGTTTACTTGAGTTAGCCGAGTCGAATGGTTGGGCTAAAGACTGCAGCTGTGGCTCTGCATCTTGGGTTCCCTCAGTATTGGATATTTGCACAGCTATACTCTCCCGATATCTGTTAGAAATGCCAGTTTCAAGTCAAGCGCTATTGGACAAGCGTTTTTATCAGAAGCTGCCAAAGGATATTATTTGCAGATTACTTGCAATTACACTATCCTCAAAGAAAGAGATGATGGTGTTAAGGGATTATACTATTTCATGTAAACTCATGACAAACTTTTATAATCGGGCTGCAGGAAGTATTGTGGAGATATCAATTAAGACAACTGATACTGTAGACTATATCAGATATCTTTTAGGTCGGGAGTTGAATAGTGCTACATTACGAATAGGCATTATGTGCAATAGGGGGTGGCTACGGACCGCTGACGAGTTTTTGGGACACATCTATTTCTCCTTCAACCGTGTTACAGATATACCCAACATCACTAAATGGTCAGTGGTCTTAAAGTGTCCCACGCAGATTTGCATAAGATCAATCTCTATTTTACATTACTTAGCACGTTATTGTTAATTATCAAATAGGTATGAATGATGAATCAAGATCAGTCCTCCTTGCATGGCAAGTGAGTTAAGCTTTTCACCCGTACTATATATGGCCAGGAGGATCAATCGAGACAACACTACCTTCTCTCTCTGACCGTCTCAACGTATCCGGATCGTCATAAGTATCCAAAGGTGATACCGATCTCTCATCTTCGTTCTGTTCTATCTCTGCATACGGACTATCCGTACTACTTTCACCTTCATCCTCTTCATCATCATTGATAATGAACAATTGTCTCATGATAGTCAATATTCGTTCGTCGTTATGACATCGTCTACCCAAAAGCTTGGATACATTGATAGCGTTGAACCGTCGAACGTCTACATCATCTACAGCTACAATACGATCTCCGACACAAAGTTCATCTCTCAATGGACTTGTATCATCAATCTCACATATATAAGGACCATTCTTGGGAGAGCTATCTATTATACATCCTACACGGCCTGGAGGAATTTTGATGTCTATTATGACCTCATGAGGGGTATCATCTTGCCCACCTCGCATCGCATCGTCCAAGCCGCTACCCTCGGAGGAACTATTGTCCGGACTACTATTAGGAGATAGCGTAGGAGGTGAGCCGACGACATTCTGTGTGGTCTGTGATGCCGTATAAGCCCATGGTGGGGTATAGTCTTGCGCAGGCTTCTCCTTGTCTTGCTTCTCTTGAGGTCCTTTCACTTGAGTGGTAGGTTCGTCATAAAACCGAATCGTCTTGGATGGGGTATCATCACCAAGTGATGTGGGATAGATATCATGTACCTCAATATCAGTACGACTTGTATCTCCGGCAGTGACAGTACTCTCTTTAGTTTCCTGAGTACTCCTCCACTCGTAGGGTGGGGGTATCGAGGCATGTAACTCGTGGTCTTCAGATGATGATTCTACATTTGATACATTACCACCATCCAAGTAGGAACGAGGATCTTTACTCTTCTTCTTATCCTTGTCAGACCTTGTTTTCTTCTTCTCATCCTTAGCCCTGGCGGAAGTAAGTAATGACAATCTTCGTTCTTCCTTATTCTTGTTACGGTATATAAATACAAAGTTTACAATGAACACTATGAATATACCTGCCAAGAAGATATATATTCCATAATGTATGCCATTTGACTCTTCAGTAACCTCGAGTGTACTATTGACTATGGGAGTGATGACGACTACTCCATTCGTCGAAGATGGTTCTTCCCAAGGCAAACTTTCAGTCGGTAATCGTACAGAACTTACAGAAGTAACATTATCATAATCTGTGTTGTTTAAAGATTGTAAGAATGAGATGTAGTCAGCTCTTGATAATGTAGTAGCAAATGGTTCTTGTATTATATAGTTTTCATCCACAGAAGTTGGATCGGATGTCTTGTATGTTGAAACTTGATTGTAAATGATTTCCAAGGCTGGTTCTCCTCCAAGATTCTGAAGTTGTCTCTGGTCGTCTTGACGTTGTATTCTTGATTGTCGTAGTTGCTGCTTTCTAAATGGTCTTCGTTCTACCGCGGTAACTTGCTGCTGTTCTTCAATGACAGTTTGACTAGTCATGATAATACTAGCATCAACATCAAATGCTTCTCCTCCCGATTCATTATTATTGAAATACTCTTGAATATACATTTCCATTGCCTTATTCCACTCGGCCTTATCTGATATGTTATCAATACCAAATAATGTGATTCTTAATCCGACAGTTTGTACTGGTCCTATCTGTATTCCAAATCGTGTTGGAGTTTGAGATGGCTGTATGGACGGTATTTGACTTGATGTTGGTTCTGATGTAGGAGATGTAGATGGCGATATTGTAACCGGTTTACTCGTAGATGGACTATAGGTAGGGGTGCCAATCCACCATGCATAGGATGGTGCATTCGTTGGACTTACATATATTGGTGTACTTGTTGGCTGACCACTTGGTGATTGTGTCGACGGAGATGATGTGGGACTTTCCTTTATGCCAAAACTTAATTCAATATTACTGGTTTGATTATCATTCAACTTGAAACATATAGAAGTACATGTTCGTTGTGATTTACTAAGACTTTCAATCATTGTATCAGTATGTTGATCATGTGAATCATCATAATGCCTTTGTGTTTGTGTAACATCTTCTTCCCATGGCAAATTGGATCGGATAGACTTCTCTTCAAGTTGCAATTGTTCGATTGGAATGGAACTACTACTTTCATAACCAATTGGTAACTCAATAACAACCATATAATTACCACTATCCAAATTATCAAATGTAAATATACCATCTATAGATGTTAATGTATTACCAATCAACATACTAGATTGACCAGTACCACCACATGTGAATAACCAAATGTGAACTTTTGAAAAGTTGTAATCAAGTTGTGTTTCATATGATCCATTTAGATTGGTATCGAGGAAGGTATGTCCACTTATTGTACTGCCTGGTTTAAGGGTAGGCGAAGATGATGGTGGATGTGATGGAGAAGATGATGGAGACTGTGTATCAGATGACGAAGGCGAAGGCAGGCCCGGACCAATGGGATAGAATACTAAACTTGCATATGGGGCTAAGGGTGATGGCGTCGTTGGTCGTCTAACAGTAGATAATGGCGGACTCGACGACGGTGATACCGATGGTTTATCGCTAATCATAGCCGCATCGATAGCTGTGTTGATCTCTTCTTCTACATCATTGGTATTCTGTTTATGTACCACAAAATTTTGTGCATATGATGCTCGTTGTTGTGTTGTCATCTTTCTCCGTCGTCGTCGTATTGATGTATTGCTACTATCATCTATAGTATTAGACAATTTAGTAGATGTACTACTTACGTATGATATACCACGAGTACCATTATCCATGTGCTTTCTTTGGGCAACCATTTTGATACGATGAGGCATTATTGCAATTGCAATTCTCTTTGTGCTCTATCAAATTGATATTGTATCAAAGGCAGTTTACTACTATTGCAAACAGATCATTTATTGATGGATAGGCAATACATACCTTATACAGATGACCCCATAGAGGCATGCAAATCATTTGAATGTTGTTTGTTCATCGCATTAATTTTAGGGTGGTGGGGGATAGGCAGTTGATTATTTCTTTTCCGTAGTCTCAAGGCAGTTTTAGATGAGCAAGCCTCAAAATCGCAATGAAGTTAATTCTGTCTCTTCTGGTCTTGAAAATGTGGGATGATGAGTTGCCATGCATGAGCTAGATGGCTAGATAATAGTAGAGTATCAATACTACTTATTCATTATTCATATACTTGGGAAATCAACTGAACCTAGTTGATTATGCATCTTCGACTTAGACTAGACTAAGAGAAGACCATAGAAGAGACGACAAGGCAACCATGTCTTAGACCCAAGCTGACCCAAGCCAATGATATGGCAGATGGATCTGCCGAAAGCAACTGCCAAACATAATCGACATATTCTTTACTGTCAACTAGTAATGACGAATCTTCAGCACTGTTCCAGGGTTGCCTTTGAAAATCCCATTAGCTTTGTCGAGCGCACCCTGAACATTGTAGTATGCATAGATTTTCATCGAATAATTCAGCATATTCAACTTACGTCTCAAAAGATACAGTATGTATTCGATGGAATCACTTGTTTCGATAGAGACCTTCACAATACTTCCTGACGGCTGATCATACACTTCACCCAACATCTTACAAGATATATCAAGTATATATTTTTCTTTGATTTTGTTCTTTGCCAGTGATTCCCCAAGCAAACAAGACACCACACGAAATGTCAACTTTGGTGTCACGTGAGTGGTTACCCAACCTACGTCTACATCTCCCTTATCTGATAAGTATCTGGAAAGTACAGCAGTCAAGAGGATTGTTATATCTTTGTCCATATCATCCTCCCAACCGGTATGATCAATTATCTCGAGTAAGTCAAATGCAATTTTTCCAGCTTTGCACACATCATCTGGAAAGAACAGATAGTCTGTAATATCAACAAAATAGCTGACATGAAGATTTTCAAGATGGTGCCACAAATACCCAATAACCAGTCTACAAATGTGACACTTTTTATCGTCAGACAACGTAAACACAGCCTTGCCATTCCTCACGGTCCTCACCATATGAAGAAACAATACCGGTGGTAACCCGAAAAGAAGAGTTGAATCCTCTTCAATGCGAAGTATGTTTTCAGTACAAACCTTTGATGCTAGTGCACGTATTCTCATTGAATCATCGTCTTCTGAGACTGAACTTTCAAACCCGGTAAGGTATTCCTCCATGTGCACAAGATTGTTCATATCTTTTTCGATGAATGCATATATGTCCTCTGTAAGCTTGGGAACAAGGAAGTACTTGGCAAAGTACTGGAGTATGCTACGATTATTTCTGTTGATTAGACTAGCACACTCATGCGGCGGTGCATATAAATAGTCGAGGAAATCAGGAAAGCACTTTGCAATATCATCTGATAGTTCTACCACACTTGTACTATTGGATGATTCACTAAATTGTCCGGATTTAAGTAGAGCTTCAAAATAACCGCTCTTTTTTGGTCCAATTGCCAAGGCAACTTTGTGCACATGATATGCGTTCTTTCTGTTTCTTTTGTTGGTAATCGAAACTTCAATCGTCCAATCACTAAAACTTTCATCCTTATCTAATCTCCACGATAAATGTTCCTTGCTTTCATCGCTCAGGTGGCCAGTTGAATTTTCAATAGTTGTTTTTTCCAATTGAATGTGTATAGAATCTTCATCCGAATCATAATCCATTTCCTCATCAGATGATTCATCAGCGGCGGCATCTGAATCGTTTGTTTCACTCCACATAGAACCATCATCCGCATCATTCTCACCACCTTGTTCACCATCCTTAATATGATATTCATCTTTCACATCATCAGCAGTACCACCTGCCTGAAATACAACTCGATCAATATATGACATTTCATTATTTTCAGCAACATGTTGCTGCTCTTCATTGTTGTTCTTCATAATATTGTTTGGTATGCGGACAGTATTAAAGTATCTACCCGATCACCTAAACTGATTCGGTTGAGAGATGATAGAAGATATATGAAGTTATAAGTACAACGCTATTATCAATATAGTACACTCTCATAGTACATGTGTAAAAAGTATTTGGTATGAGTAATAATTTCATTGCATATATAAATTATGAAATGCATTCACATACAATAACCTTGATTCTCACCTTAATCTTTCTAACAATGATACTATATACTAAACTGCTAACTCGAATTACTCTTATTAGCTGACCGATCGAACTGACAATATTGCACAAACAATAATAAAATAGACTACCTTGGGATACCGTAATGAGGTATCCCAAGGGATAAAGTCCCTCAGCAAACTTTTGTAAGCAAAGGGCAAAGAGCATAATATTGTAGTTAGCCGTCTAAATATCAGTATCAAATGGATCTCGATCCCTTTCAAGCATTGGACAATGTCCCCGCGACGCCTGTCGTTGATCATTCTGCACAAGAAAGTACATCATCTAATAATAAAGACACAACCACAACTCGATCGGCTGATCAAACAACATCAGATGACTTGGCTTTTGCTTTTATAGGAACAGTCACTGAAGCTGATGTTACTGCTCTTATAGCAAAGGATATATCGACAGATCGGTCTTCGATATCTTCATTTTCTACTCCATCAAGGATGGCGTCTAGCAGTACTGCAACTCCGAGCAAATCTAGCTCAAAAAGTGGGCCTGTAGGTGAGTCATCATATACTGCCATTGCTCTGTGCTTTCATATATATTAAATAATTGCATGGGGTATTGAATTGAATGTATTAATCAATTGATCTGTTCTGTATATCTAATTGGAGAGTAACTTATATCTAACTGTCTCTTTAACCATGTTATCCCTGGCCTTTCGTCTCTTGTTGCAATCCGGTATTTGCAAATTTGTGCACATCTTATGCATAAAAACAATACTATTATTTGAACACTTTGAACAGACCTTAATGAAGAACTAGCAACACTCCTTCTAAAGAAACAACTGCCTCAATCATCAGTAACGGCACTTCAAAATCTATTGCGGGAGAATGCAACATTAAAAGAAAAGAATAACAAACTCAAATCACTCCTCGGACGATCAGCTAAAGCCCAACGTGATGCAAAGAATGAACTAGAAGCAATGAAAAAGTTATATGAATCATCCAAGAAGGAATGTGACCGGTTAGAAAAACGTGTAGAGGTATTAGCGAATCGGCCGACACATATGGATTTATTGGCAGACTTCGAGACAAACTTCGATCGCGCCGTTTTAAGTATTGGTGATAGTCAAAAGAAGAAGGCACAGCATCAAAGTGGCGGTGAGAATGCTGCCGAGTCACCTCATCCGGGAGATTTGGGAATTAGTAATGAGGGCGCTGGTTTATCATTGTATGATGATAATTCTGCATCACGATCTTTGTCATATGGTGCACAACCATCAAGTGGTAGTAGCAGATCTGATTCACTACTCCTTACAGAACTAAATGAGAGCAAATCAAGAATTGCACATCTTGAATCACTTAATACATCCGCTCAAGGACGGTACAATAACCTCGAACACATTCACAAAACTTTACTCAATGAGCAACAAACTACCAAGAATACATTAACCAATCTTCAATTAGAATTACGAATGTCAAAAATGGAGACCGAGCATGCATTACGGAGTTTACGAGAGAAGGAGGCAATCGTTACTGAAATGCAACTAGAAATTAACTTAGTTACACAATCAGCTGTTGATGCCAATAAGCGTGCCGCGGAGGGTATGGAGGTTGCACAATCAGCCAAGTCGGATAAAGAATATGTTGATGGATTAGAAGCTAAAGTGGTCGCCCTTCAAGAGTGGGCATTGGCAAGTACAGAGAGTAAACGGTTAACCACTGAGCGTTGTCGGGGATTAGAAACTCGTGTAAAGGAATTAGAAGAGGCCATCAAGAAGATTACGGCCAGTAGCGGTGAAGAACGGCTAGGCTCGGGAGGAACATTGGATGAGGCACTGATTGCTGACTTGGGCAATATAATGCCGATGACCAAGCCGGCGTCTTCGAGTGCAAGTTCTTTGGTTAGTAGTCAAGGTGGTGATAATGAACGTAAGTTATGGACCAAGTCATCTTCACTTGTTGTGGGTGCAGGCATGATAGGCAATGCCTTCTTCGAATTGGGACAAGTTCATATTGAAGAACACGAGTCTGTCATACTACGATGGAAGTTTGACTTGACACCAGGAGATTTGGATATATACTTTTCGATATTGAAGGGAATATGTGAGGGTAAGAAGGTACAGCGAGGTGCCGATGCATGTTTTAGAAATCGTCATGTCAAGGGAGGAGGCGGAGGAGATACATCTGGCGCTTTTGCAAAACAGAATGCTTGTACTCTAGTTTGGTCGAATGGGATGTCGTGGGTACGGCCTCGTACTATCAAGTATACTGTTGAGGCTATTGCTATCGAGTGGAGTGATTAAGTAGTTGATTGAATATTGTATAGGTTACACCTCTTAAATCTTAAGTTAGAAGTGTATATTTACTCCAAGACAACTGTTGCCAGTCTCCTAGATGGGAAGGTCATGGGCGGTAGTTCTGACCATATGAGGGTATCCAAATCGAGCTCATAACAGCATTTTGTCCACTTTCCTCTGGACAATGCGCATTAGCATGATTTATGATGATAAAAGAGGGAGATAGGAACTTTTGTTAGTATATGTGGTTTAAAGGCAATCAAATATATACAAACCAAGTTCAAATGAAGCACTCAAATCACTAAGACTTCATATTGAACACACGAATTCATATGATAAAACAATACAAACGCGTACTTTCCTGATGGTACCACCAATTAGATACAATCTGTTCAAGGTAGTCGATAGTGTTGCAGTGAATGAATGCCAACTAGTGATCGGTAATCTCAGTTCATCACCGTTCGGCAGAGATATCGGAGAGAAGAGTACATCATCGGATCCTGGAGTATATCTCATCACTAATGGAGCCTCGTAGCATTCAGTTGATTGTTCTGTACTGTAGGGAAAGACGAAGAAGCTGCTTTCACCTACTGCTACAGCTTGAACAAGAGGACAGTTCTCAAATGGAAGCTTATCTACAGCAGACCAAGTATCAGTATCAATGTCATACCTTTCAATTGATGATGTCGTTCTACGCTCGTCAATGAATCCTCCAAAGACGTAGATTGATATTCCGTCTTTACTCGCTGCCACCGAATGTAAACGTCGAGGAAGAATTAGTGGTGCACATAACTCCCATTCAGCTTGATTGTAAAGCCAATCCATATCAAGAGTTCCTCTCTTCTCATCACTTTGGTACTCAAAAGTAAGACGTTCCAAACTTTCACAGCTCAAAGATCCGTACTGCCATCCGCCAACAGCATAGAGACTCACAAATGTCATATCGTTGGACGGTTGATTCCTACTTATACAAGATACTGCACCAAAGGCATGTCTGGGAGAAGAGAGCTTGCTTGCCATTGTATGCCATTTCCACTCTTTAGCTTCAGTCTCAGAAGATGTGGAATTAGTAAAGTCTAGAACCTCAACAGTATCCGAGTTTCCGTCCGAAGTACCACCGCCCATGACAAATACCACGCCAGCTGCTGAACATGCCGCATGTGATCCTCGATGCTCCTGTAAGTTTGGAAGTGACAACCACTGATTCTTATCATTTGATGTGGAAGTAGACAGAGGAAGCATTTCACATGTAGCAAGTGTTCTTCCCCTCATTCTACCACCAAGTACAAGCAACGCTGGTAGTGATGTTGTTTCTCTCGTTGCAGAGTTGTTCGCTTTGTTTTTGTCAAAGGGTTCTGATATGATGATACCATCTGTACTTCTTCTAAAGACAACCGATGATTGATTGGTATATTGCAAACTAATGTCAGGACATTCAAATGCTCGATGACTACCCCCACATTTATGACAATGATCATGATCCATTTCACATTCTTTCACGCTTGCATTTTGCTTTGATCTCTTCATTCGTAGGCAGCCTCTCTCAGCATCATAGTTGTGAAATCTACATATCTCAATAACTCCCTTATTCTCCTTATCTACATATCGAGGAGGGTAGAGTGTCAGTGGACAGTTTGAGGCACCCTTCTTGTCTCGTAGACGTCGTATTGGTGCATTGGATGAAGATTTACTTTCATCAAGGATATACTGTTCTAATTCGACACCACTTATACATTTACTCTTTGAACTCATTGTAGAGATAGCTCGATGTATGGTATCACATTTGAGATGAATGATTGCACTTCTATCTTGCTTCTTAATCAGCTTTGATACTACATTCTGTATCATTTGAAAGTGATCTCGAGTTGAATCATTATCGACATTAGTAGTTGATGTATCCAATTCAAAGAAGATTACATCTACTCCCCTTTTCCTCTCAATTGTATCTCCAAAGGAACTATACTTTGTCACACTTAAATTTGGTATATCAACATCTATTGCAGTAGAATACTTTCCAAATTCTGTGGTGAGGCGCTTGTGTATTGCTGTAGTATCTTGTTGACTATCTGTTGAAACATGATACCCATCACATATTTCATGGGAGCTTTCACTAGTATTAGCATTATCGGTAGTAGGGAACAGTCCAGACCATACCCGACTAGCAGTACGATTTGACTTTCTTGTAGATTTGTAGAATGATGTTTTATCCTTGTGACATAATATTATAATAATATGTTGATGTTTAGTTTCATTTATTGTTGTTGTTGATGATATTGGAATACGGTAAGAGAATAGATCTCTCGAGTGTATAACTTCACTTGATAAAAAGAACATATCTCCTTCAATCAATTCTATGTACTCTTGTGGTCCCGGAGGAGTTTCAATTAATCGATGGTCGATGATGATTGATTTTGTACTTATCAGACGAGTGTCATTGCAAAAAAAAAAAGTATCCTCCATTTTCGCGGGCATAAATATACAACATCATGTGACAGGATTATATTGCAATATATGCTGCCATATATGTACCATGTCATTGATGTTGTTCCTCTTCTAGATGGTGGTGGCCTCTATCCTTTTGCAAAGCAGTATCTTTTTTAGAGAGACTCTAGAGTTTCAGAGTTTCGTGTAGGTAGATGATTGAAGAGAGTTTGATGTGATAGAAATAGATGTTTATTGAGGATGAGGGATGAATAGATGTATAAAGAAAGGTAAGCTGATTCCTCCGATATTTTGAGATTATACCACGCCATCGAATAATTATCTGAGGTACAAAAACATACATCAAAGATGTGCATTCAAAGGCGATATATCAAACAAAGGGTGCCAATTAGGGCGATAGCGGCAATATACTTGTGTATATTATACTATCCACCGCCGCCGCCTTGACTGCAGGGGCCTCGTAAAGCTTTTATTGATGTATAGGTTTTCTATATTGAAGTTGAAAGCTTTTCGTTTACAGCCCTATCTCGTAGAGATTCCGACATTTATATTATGATGTGATGTTTATGTTACATACTCACAATCCAATCTTTCATTTTTACAGATGATACTCATTGATCAACATATAGCAATTGCAACAGTCATTGTTGTTGTGATCAGTACATTACTTATAGTATATCGAAATCAGATTGGAATTACATTTCGATCATACAAAGCAAGGTCTGAATTGAGAAGGTTAATAGCACAGAAGAACAAAACTGCTGATGATAATGCAGATGATCAACCTTATGTATCTGGTATATTTATTCATCCAGTCAAATCACTTCGCCCAGTATCGTTATCAGACACAACATTTGATGAGCACGGACTTCTCGGAGATCGAAGACTAATGATTGTACGACCTTTACCGACACCAGTGTATGGAATGTTTGTTGATGGCGAAGCTACACATCGCTTCTTTACACAACGTCAAGCTCCTAGTCTTGCAAAAATTGATGCCTCACAACGTTATTTGAATACTCGCATCAAACTATCATCGTCAATGTTACCAAATGAATCAATATACATTAATATTTCATCATCATACATCAAAACCTTACCTATTCGATATCAATGTGGTTTATGGAGCGATCAAGTTGAGGTAGCAGATTTAGGTGATGAAGCTGCTGCCTATGTAGCCAAGATTGTTAGTAAAGATGACGATAGTTTTAGAGATGTAAGAGTTGTATCAATTATACCATCAAGCACACGGAAGGTCAACGAACTGTATTGCCCACCTGCGGCTAGGATCGGTCCATTAGCGAGACTTCCTCAGGGTGGATTGACAGACGGCTTTCCCATTTTGATAGCTACTCAAAGATCACTAGATGAACTCAATAGAAGGCTGGCAGAGAAAGGCAAAGAGGAGCTTCCCCTAAGTCGATTCCGAGCGAATATCATCATTAGCAATACTTCCAAGCCATTTGATGAAGATAGTTGGAAAGCTATACAAATAGGAAAAGGGAAAGACTCTGTAATACTACACATTGCAAAGGGCTGTCCTCGATGCAAACAATCTTGTACAGATCAACTGACAGGCGAACGAGGAGAAGAACCCCTTGAAACGTTGTCCGAATTCCGAGCACTAGGTTTGGATGAGGCTGATGTCTACTTTGGGCAAAATGCGGTAATGAATGGTGATGTCAAATACCACAAGAGTATGATTCGAGTAGGAGACCCAGTCACTATATTGACAAGAGGTCAACCAGTCTGGGATTCTGAAACAGTTCAAGCAGAGTGATAAGAAAAGACTTAATCTAATTTACACCCCCTCTCGCCTCAATTAATAACTACTTAAATCCAATCCCCTTCCCTCAACTTACGAGGAAGATACTCTTCCGTAATGTATTGAAACCCAAAAGATGAAAGGGCCTGGATCTCAGCCTTCTCCTTGCTTTTTACCATCTTCTCAAGTTCCTTCATCCACCTTGGATTCTTCATAATAAACGCTTCTTGTAGTAACTCCTTACCAGTCTTGATATCGTTCTCTGTCATTTTAAGACGGCATTGATCTGGGAGATCATACTTGTTCAAATCACTTGGACGCAATCCTAGCCACTTAATATCAGGGGTAGTCAAGCTAGCACTGTCATAACTCATATTTTTACTTCCGGACATGTAAACAGAAAGAATCTTGAGACCATATGGATCAGAATCAACTAATGCAAGTACTGGAATCTGTAATTCAGACGTGATACGAGATAGAAACATTCGTGATGCCACATCAGGTTGTCCCTTGGCAGTAATTACAATACACGGATAACGTTGGTAGAACCTATCTTCTGCCATTCTCATATAAGCAGCTTCTTTCTCCACTAACAAGATGAATGCAGCATCACTTTGAATATTCTCAATCTTATCAATATATGGCGGAATGGCTTTACCGCCTACTCCCATCTTTGTACAATCAATAAAGTCTCCATCCTCATAGAATGATATCCTACCGACCACTAACCCCTTATCACTGGCAACTACATGTAAATTAGACCGTGTACATCCAATCATCGTGGCTACATCATCAAGTACACCATCACTTTCAGTCTGATCAACAAACAACTTAACATCTGTGTAGAATAAATCACGTTTGGTAATGTGGATGCGCTTGAGTAATACCTTGTGCAACAGTTCAAGTACACGTGTTGTAATGGCTGCCTTTCGAGATTCCTGTTAAGAAGAATAAGTGTATTACGTATAGATATGGATATATAATAATCATACCAAACATAAATGGTCATACCTTGACATTTAGAAAACTCCGAGTACCTCGTTTATCCCCCAATACGATCCTATCCAATTCTGGCACATAAATTTGATTGGAAGCAGCACGGGCTTTGTTTTTGAGAAAGAGAAGTTGAATTATATTAATGTATCATACACATTGCAATAATTGACATACAAACATTCAATATACAAATACAACTCACATGGGATATCAAGTTGAAATCCCTGTTTATTCAATACCTGGTGAGCAATCTTCATTGCTACATTCTCAATTCCCTCCATCACCTCGGTACTATTCATTTCAACTACCTCCACAATGGTCTGTTTACCATCATCATTATCACCAGACGCACTACGTTTACTATTTAGTTCTGCCAAACTTAATTGTTGTGTCTTTGTTTTACTCTTTGTATTGGTTGTTGTAACATCTGTTTTCAATGATGCACCCTTCTTCTTCTTTTTATCATCATCTGATGACATATCCCATTCACCGTCATCTGATGATACATCACTATTAGTAATACCGGCCTCCATAGATTGACGTTTCATATGTTTCCTACGTAATTCATCACGAAGTTTATGACATTGTGCCAATACCTCATCGGCATCTTTTGCAAGTTTGACTACTCGTTTCTTTGATACCGGCGCAATCACCGCCGATGGTGAGGAGGATTGAGGAGACGACGACATAGCCCCGCTACTAGCGAGGCTATCCATGGAACGTTTGGTCCGTTTTGAGGGTGGCATAGTAGTTGATTGAAGTAGTAGTAGTAGTAGTAGTAGTAGTAGGATAGCTGCACCTAAAAAAATGACAAATAAAAACATTCAAGGAACGAAATGGCGATACAACGATCCTATGCTAGCAAATCAAGCCAGCCTCATCAATCATCATTCAACCTCGTTGTTTGCTATGCTGAGATAGCGTCCTCTCAGAACCAAGCATGTATAACATCATCATAATCTTCTTCGTATTGCTCTTTGATTGCAAATCTATGGCATTTATATCAACGAGTACTCGTTTAAGTAAAAAGTGCTCATATCTTGTGTACAACAAACATCATCATCTTCATCGAAGAGTTTTGCAACTTACATCATCAAGTATGGCTACATCTACTACATCTCTCAATTCAAACAGTAGCAATAATGGTGATATAGATATACGGATATTATGTTTACATGGTAAAGGAGGTAACGGAGAGCAGTTTATAAACAAATCATTACAACCACTACGATCAATGATTGACAAACGTTGCAAAGACAACAATATCTCATTCCATTGGACAGCCATCACTGCGCCATATCAGATTAGTCCACCCACTAATAAAGAAGATGATGATGGAGGATATGCCTGGTGGACAATGCCTCCTGGAGTTAGATCATATAATGCAAAAGAGTATATTGGTTTTGATACTACCGAAGATATGGTAATGAATAAATTACACAAATCAGACATCATACTAACACATTCTCAAGGAGCAATCCTCACAGCCGCATTGTTATCAAAGCATGATACACTTTGGAATACTACACTTGATGGTAGTCCGATGGGATACATATTAAATGGGGTTGCATGGCCGAACCCGTTTAGTAAAGCATTGAACTCTCTTGATCAAGAGATAAACAACTCAGTATCACTACCGCGTATGTTATTCGTCATGGGTAAAGAGGACAATATCAACCCTATTGAAAGTGCAATGCAAGTACACGATGTGTATAAGGAAGGCAATTTTGATGTATCAATAGTTAATCACAATAGAGGACACTCGGTACCTCTTGGAAGAGACGATGATTCAGTAAGGGCATTGGAAGAGATATGTGATTGGATAATAGATATTGCAAAGAGGAAAGCAGAGATATTGACCTGATTTAGATAGATGACATCTTACTTATTATATGATGCATCTTTATCTACTACCCAAACTAGACTATCCTTGCCTTGCTGTTGAGGTCTCGCCATACCACAGGGAAAGGGAGCCGGGGTTACCATCTCTACTTCAAATGTCTTCACATTTGCATCCTTCTTTGAGGTCTGTCCTTTTGTTCTTCTTCCATCATTCTCAAATACTGCTTCGAGTATCGGACGTTTGGATGATCCTGCACCACAAAATATGATTTGACGAGATAGCTTGTTCAATACTTTAAATGTAAGCGTGATCCTAGACGATGGTGGCTTGGGAGAGTCATCAATTGGAGCAACCAAACGAGTATGTTTATTCAAAAGTGGATGGTTGGGAAATAGAGAACATGTGTGCCCATCGGGACCGAAGCCAAGCACTACACAATCTAACATTCCACTACACTTCTGCAATAGAGGCTTTACAACTTCCTCTTCATACGATATCGCGATTATTTCAGTCGATTCGCTTAACTTCAAGAATGTTTCATCGATGCCATAGATCTGTTTGGTTGGAATCGGTACATTATTTGTAAAGTTTGTTCGTATTGAGCCAAGATTTGAATCAGCATCTGTTGATACTACACATCGTTCATCTGCTAGTAGTACATGCCATTTTCTCCACTCAGGATCAATATTAGCTTGCTCAAATCGTGTCGACAAGGTTTGTAAGAAGGATGGTAGGGAACCACCACTCAAGGCAATGGTGAATACATCCCTTAATTGGAGTGCAACTTGGCATGTTTGGACGATCTGGTCGGCGAGGACGTTTCCAATGGAGGACTTCGATGGAGCTATAAGCACTTTGGCCGTGTATATTGGCGGTGACCCAATCATTAGAAAACCACCAAATTCTGAAGAATAACCAATATATCGTCCATGAGACTTTGCCAGGTATCGATCTTTCAACTCATCACTTCGGAGATTATCCACAACTTTCAATTCATGTTCACCCCTCCCCGACTGCTCTCTACATTCTCTAACAAAATCATCTACACTATCAATACCATACTTTAATGGTTCACCAATCTTCTTTGAGCTCTTCCGCATCGTGCTGTTCAAGCATGACTCGTCAAAGTAATCAAAGGCTATGTACGATCCTCTGCCACATTTTGATACCTTTGATATAGTAGATAGCACCACATGCTTATCAAGATAATATGAAACACCCTCCCAAACAAATAATGTTGGTAAGCTCGTATCAAAGTCAGATTTAGATTGCAACATCTCCATCCAATCTTGACTTTCAAAGTCGACTGAGACGAATGATACATGTCTTGTGTCAATGTTTGCCTTGTTCAATGCATTCATCTTACTCTCCTGACTTCCAGCAGCATCAACTTCATATAACTTTGCATTTGTATTGTTCTTTATACTATCAAGACGATAACATCTCGTATCATACCCGGCACCAAGAATAACTATATTAAACTTCCGATCTTCATTCTCCGTTGCAAACATATCAACCACATCATCCAACCAACAGGTTCGTAATTGAAGTAGTCCAACTTCACCAAACTTGACAATCTTGGAGAAGCAGCATTCACTTAGTTGATCTACGAATACTCTCCCAGTGAGGTAGAAGTTACATCTTGATAAAAATGAATATACTTTTGTAAACAGCTGTGCTGTTGGAATATTGGGACCAAATAGTGATAGTTGATTCATGATCAGTGGTGCAATATTATCTGGTCCTCCACTTTGTTGTTTATACATTTGTGAACGTGCATGTAATGTCTTGATAGCGGTGATACTACCAATACTTGTGTTTGATGTATTTATATCTTTCTTATCGGTTGTAGCTTGAGGAAGATTGAATATACTGGGGTATCTCATTATATATTTGGAGTAGAATATGCATGGTAAAAGTATGATGATATACCATATTAACAATGCGGCAACGATTCCCAATCCATTTATTATTGATAAAGGTCCAAATAGATATTTATCCACAAAAGGTTTGGTGAACTTTGGAAAAATATCGAGTAATCTTTTGCAATGTATTGTTGTTCTATCATTCCGTCTATTTATATCATATGCCAACTCGGCAGTGTAGGATGATCCAGACATACTGCTTATAATTGTTGATGGGAGTTCAAGTATACAAGCCAACAGACAAACTATATCGACCTTAATATAAATTAAACCAATCTAAAGTTGGTACCCAGAACACACGAAGATTATTTTTTAATGGAGAAGGCAAGAGGATGGAGGGGATAGTTCAACATAGATTTTACTCTAATCTTAATGACTAAAGTTTCCGAGTACTCTTGAAATGGCATCTAGTGAATTACTCAACTCAAAGGATATACACTTCCACTTGTAATAAATATATTTTAGGTAAGTATATCATTTCGGTATAAGTGCACAAAGTGGCATTGCTATTGTGTTGTCGTGCTCAAATTAATTGCTACCTTTGTGATAGTGAGCGGCCCCTTATCACATTGCCGGTTTATCAAAGAAGTAGTAGTTGTAGTATTGAAGTAGTTGTTAAAGTATATATCAGGTTTTAGCGGCTATCAATAGAAGTAGTTAAGATTTTGTTAAAACAAAGATTACAAACATATAAAAAATGGCACCATCTGTTCCAACATCACTCAAAAAGATCAAAGTATTCCTAGCCCGAGCAGAGGAATTAGATCGAGATGCAGCACGGAATCCAGAATCACGGGTAGTAGCATACAACTTACGTCAATACGCAGTGCAGGTTGGTATATCATTAGCCAACGATGCCGAATCTAAAAAATGTTTAGGTGATATATTAAGTGAATTAGAAAAAGAAAAGGCACCTATGAGTGTATTCAATAATGCTGAACATTGGAAGATATGTCGTAAGATGGCTGATAAGGTATTTGATAAGGCTGATTCAGAAGATCGGGGTGGTGTTGCAAATAAGGGCACTGCCAAGAGTTTTTATGCAGCGGGTACGTTTTATGAGATTTGTCAACAATTTTATAAGAAGAGTGTTGATGAGGAGACAGATGAAACATTGGAAATGAGAGAAGAGGAAGAACAACGTAGATTATATTGTAAGTGGAAGGCTACAGAGATATTAAATGCAATTAAAGAGGGTAGAACGCCCACTCCGGGAGGATATCAGCAAGAGGAGGAAGAAGAAGAAACTGGAGATGGAGGAATGGAAGTAGAAACACCACAATCAGATGAGTATGGATTGCCACTATCTCCATCAGTTACAAATGACAGTGGTGGTCTACCATCTATCCGAGAAGCAAGCCGAGAAGATGTGTTGCCTCCTGCTCCATCTATTCCATCTTCTGATTTATACAATACCAATACAGAAGAAAATAATACAAATGTGAATGGCGGTGTAGAACTGAATCTTGATGGACAACCAACAGTAGAAGAAGTCAACGAGGGAGACGAAGACTCTGGGTCAGAAGATATCTTCATCCCTGCTGCTGCTAAACAGGCAGCTGACGATATTACAAAGAAAAACAGTGTGTTTGATTACCCACTATCACCTCCACCACCATATTCAGACATTGCAGCAACATCGGAAACACCTGATCTACCTCCGCCCGCGGCAAGTAAGCCGCTTCCACCGCCAACTCCACCATCACCAAGCAAATCTTCTGGAGTATTTGGAGGCCTATTCGGTGGTGGTAAATCATCCTCTACAAAGTTATCAAAAGATCTATTGGCAGACGCAGTAGAAATTACAACATTTGCAATATCTGCATTAAAGCATGGTGATAGTGATTTGGGTAGGGAAAGATTGGAACTAGCTTTAGGACTTTGGAAAAGGTAAGTAATTCATATGTCGTGTGTTGTGTGTCATATAAGTGTATATTAACATTTTGTTTTGTTCTCTAACATTGTGTCAACTTCTTGTTCTCTTTCACATGCCAAATAGCAAATCATCTCATTCAAAGAGGAGACTCACTGATAGTCAAATGAGAGATGCAGTCGGTCGGACTAAAGTTGCATTATCTGTTCTGCAGAAGGGTGATTGTAAGTCTGGGAAGGAGACGGTAGAGAAGGCACTAGCCACTTGGAGCTGAACAGTTCTACGGTCTCTTCTGATTTGATTTCCCTACGGCCGAAGAAGAATAAATACTTCTAAAAGCAAATGTTTCAATACATGTCTTTCTTATCTTTACAATATCTTAACCAATAGCTTGCTCTTGAAATCAATGAACGACATTGACTCCATCACGCAGTTAAAACTCTATACCTCCACAGTTTATTCTATTTTCATAGCTCATTACATTCTCTATATTCCACTATCTCTATATATTACACACTCCACTCAACGATTAACCAAATACACACTCTGATTACGCCTTGCACATCCACTCAGCAATAGAAACAAACTAACAGTCTCTTTAAGCTCTACTCTTCTTACCAAAGAGCTTCCTCATACTAAGCTTCTTCTTCCTTGGAGGGGAAGATATCTGTGGTTCACTACCTGCATTATCCATAACAACATCCGTTGGTTCTTCTAATACTGGCATATCAATACCCAATCCTTTCCGTGGAAAATCATTATCATCATCCAAGGATACCTCATCCATGTTTTGATCCTCATCTGATCCATCCTCTTCAATAACACTTGGTATGTTATGAATAGATCCATCACTTGGTGATACACTAATATACATTACATCATTCTCTTTTGTTCCGCTATTCTCTCCTGGTTTCACTGGACTACTTTCAGGCGTAACAGCCAAACTGTTATTTCCTGGACTTGCTTGTAAATTATTATTATACATTACATTCATCGCATTCTCTCTTGAGATCTTATCAACTACATAATCATCTGAGTCATTAATATCAACTACGGCACATGGGAAGCACGAAGTAAACCACGCCGAAGCAAGACATGTAGCACCAACGAAATCTAATAGGGGTGGCTGAGAGTTATTCGTATCAGCTTCCGAAGCATCGGATGTACTGATATGATCAGGTGCCGTATCGGCTGTTCTCTCATCCTCCTCTGATATTTTTCTCATTGGTATTGACGAGGAGTTATTCATTTGCTGCAGGCTGGAAACTTGTCTCGTACGCGTACGCTTTGATGATGATCGTTGTTGTCGAGCTTTATTATCTACGTGCGTATTAGGCATTGGTGATACTGTTCGTCTATTATTATGAACTGGAGTAAATGCACTTCCCATGATTTAATTAATATTTAGTACTTGACGGCTTTGATGGATATCGGATAGTAGTTCAGGTTTCAATCCTTTGAAAGGAGGAGCATATCGTATCGTATTGTTGCAAACGATGATTTACATGCAAGGTATCTTCATCGGAGTTTGTCGCTTTCCGCCTAAAATTTCGTGCGTCTCACATTTTGTTGAGCCCGTCTCGACCCAAAGAATTATGTGAAGAGCTAGCTTAGCATGTGAATCTCAATATGTTGAGCCTTCCATATCAATGCAGATCATATCTTGGGTATTGTCTTGGGTATCTAAGATACCTACATAATCATGTTGTGTTATTTGATGCTGATTTGCAGTTGATATACTACTCTTTAGTCTGAGATACATTGCAATGGGCCACCCTGCGGATATCTTCTTGGAGTCTTTATCTAAAAGCTGCGTCTGTGCCATTTGCCATGATGTCCTAAAAGACGCATCATCATTCAAGTGTGGACATACCTATTGCAAAGAGTGTATTAATGATCTACTAAAGAAAAGGGAATCTTCTTCTGATGCTGACAGTGATACTGATGACGATGAAGTTGTATGTCCGAATTGTCGCCAGCCCGTATGTTCTTCTAATCCCAACTTCACTTTGAGAGATGTTATTGACTCGATGCAAGTTATATGTCCTTCGTCGGAAGATTTCAATAAGAAGAGAAAGAGAGACGAAGAAGATACTCAGATTTCTAGATGCAAGTGGAAAGGTATGTTAAAAGACCTAGCGGAGCACGAGAGCATATGTAAACACAAAGTTATAGAGTGTTCTGAGGACGAATGCAATCACAAATGTCAAAGAAAAGATATGGAAATACACATGTCGTGTCATAAGATGATAAAAGCAACACTAGAATCGCAGTATAACAAAAAGATGAGAGAGATAGAGTTCGACTATAAAGTTGAGACAAACCATAGAAGATATGTGATGGATTGCAAAAGTTGGATAGATTATAAACAGAGTGGCGGAGATAGATTCTCCAATATTGCGGTGTACACAATAAGAAGCGATGATATATGGAAGAGAAAACAGAATTATGCTGACATTATGCCAATAACTGGATTGCTTTGTTTGATAAGATGTGGTGGATCAACATATCCTGTTATAGTGAGGTACGAAACAGCACTTTCACTGCCTCGTTGTAGATTTCCCAGTGATTTCTTCCATCTAAATGTCCCCCCAGGTGGACTCGTAAGAGAAGAAGACTTTGGTTGGACACCTCACACCTCGCTTCCTCAGATGCTGGTTGATATCCACATGTTACTAAATTTCCCAAACGATCGTATTCCTAGGAATACAAGAGCTACCATTTTGCTTCTCGATAGCCATGCAAAGTATCAGGAACGTGCTATAGAAGAAGCTAAGAAGTATGAAGGTTTTATCATTAGCCCAAGAGCATGCGAAATGTTACAACATGGAGAATCAATCGACAATACAGGCACGGAGGTTTTCATATCGAATTGTAATCACCTGAATAGAAATGCGCAACTCATGGCGTTAGGACACAATTCCACTGTCTTTCCGAATTTGCAATTCATTAATCCACCTCGTGTATGTTACTGGGATTACTGGAATAGTGCTCCATATCTAAACAACAATAGTTAACTTAATCTAACTCCTACTTATATTACAAGTTACACTACGGTTCATACATTGCCTTTACTCTTTGGCGGACCAGACTTTGACCACTTCCTTTCCCAAGCTCGTTCAAATACATAAACGCCACGTATCTTCCAATATGCCTCCTTCAACTCTTCTGGATTACTTGCTACCCATTGTTCACATGTCTTGAACTTTTTATGTTTCTTAGGACAATCCATAAAGTAGCGGTTGCCAGCCACAGTTCCACAGAAGGCAAGGTTGAGCACTAGACGCATGTTACGAAAGTGACCAGCTTCACAGTTGGTACCTTCACCTATTTGTCAGTGAATAGAGAGGTTGGTGTGAGATGGTTCGATACAATTTTGCAAGATGTGAGCAATTCTACTTCACTTACCAATCGGAAAGTGACCATACGGCAGGCCCCACTGATTAGTATCAGGAGCAACCCTCGACCCTATATCTGCACTCGTTGCTGTCCTAAGTGCATCTCTCAAGTTACTAGGAACTCGTCCATGCGGACTAAATATCCACGTTCTTATATGCCTGTTGACTGGGTCCCACTCTAGGGCATATACTCCGCCTCCATTTTCATTCAATGGCATACCAAGACTTCGTCCTTCCAACTTTAAATCAGTAGCCACACAGCCTTGATTAATCCATTGATGTGGATCATATACAAAGCAGTTCTGAGCCCATCTAAATGTCATGTCGGGAATTCCAGTCTTTGCATTGGGTATACCAACAGAGGTATCCCAGCTGCCAGTCTTTGATCCTTCAGGCACATCATCCATTTGACAAACTTTTGTGGTATGTAATGCCGTCTTGGCAGTGTCTTGATAGTTTACTCCCTCAACGATATCTATTTCACCATTTACTGGCCAGTTGGCCTCATCTGTAAGCCAAAATGCAGGCCAAGTACCACAACCAGCAGGCATGTGACGTAAATCTATAATGAATAGACCGCGGTTGAATCTCCTTCGGCCTTCAAGTCTTACTGAATTTCGTGGTCCATCGGGTGTTGGACTAGAAGATATCATTACAAACGTTTCAGTGGCGGCCGATGATGATGCGTTGTTTGTATTGTCAGGATTGAAGGGTTCAAGTTTTGGCGGAGGACTGTCATCTGATATATCTTGCAGATGACGAGATTCAGCTTTCTTTTTCTTTACCGTGCTGGTTGAATTTGAAATAGTACCGTTCTTCCCAGATTCATGTTTTGTTGTATTCTCTAACTGTTCAGTTATATTCTCTGCTACCTCTTGTCTTTTCAATTGATCTAGAAATGCCAAGTCTTCTGCAAGCCAATCTTCTTCAAATCTAGAATCATCCTTGGCATATATCTGTACCATACTCTTCTTCGGGACAATTTCAGTAATCACTTCAACTATACCAGCTTCTCTAGCAACTTTTTCGGATACATAGTTAATGTAGCCATTCGAGCCTGCCGAGTCTTTACCTGCATAGAAATCCCAGTACTGCCAAAAGTTTTCACCCTCATGTGCTTCTACTATTTGATATTCACCGAGAGGTTGACGAGGTGGACCGACTGCCAAAGTTCCCAAGGCTAATGCCATGGCCAGAAGTAAGATTACAAATATCATTAATGCCATCATCGATATAACCTGAACAGTAAAGTACTTTGGTATTCTATTTTTCTTCTTATCAAACTCTTCTTCCGATCCTTGATCAATCTCAGGATGGGACGTTGGGCGTGCCATCATACTTCTCATACTGCGTATCCCCGCCCCACCGGAGGTTACACGACGTAACTTTCGTGTAGATTCATGAACCTTTGATATCATCTCTTCACCTTCTTGCTGATCCTCCGATGGTACATCTAATAATTCTTGTGGCGAAACAACCAGCTTTAAACTACGAGACAGTATATTCTGCTCTAATCGTTTATTATCATGTGCTTCTAACAATTCATTACCAATCTTGTCTACAGTCTTCTTCTTTACATAAGTGGAACTTGATATATCACCACCATTATTACTACCGTCACTACTTCTCCTCCTCTGTTGTTGACTATTGTTACCTGCTTGAGTTAGATATTCCAAATCTTGCGTTGATACAGACTTTACCAACGTATCAGTATCACCTACGTCACCAATATAACTAAGCTCTGATTCATCATCATCATTATATTCCATCCCAGCTAACAAACCATTCACACTATCGGTATCCTCCAATCCATGTAAACTATTATCATCAGCTAAACGGGCTGCACCTCTTTCCATCTCTTCTATATTTGATTGTGTTAATGTTTGTCTTATATTTGTTTTAGTATATGGATGTGGTTGTTGCTGTTGTGTTTTATTATTATTATTATTACTGGGATTATATGGATGCAATAATGTTGGTCTAAGACGTGTATTATTTGGTGGGGCGGTGGAGGATGATAGAAGTGATGTACGTTCATGTTCATCTTCAAAGATCATATCTTCATTATTGTTATTGGATGACATCTTATTATCTAACTGTTCTATACTTATGTAGATTGCAAGGAAGACCTGAGCAAAGTTGAGGAAGTTTATTTGATGCACTGAAATGATGTTTGTTGATGTGTACAAAAACAAAGCTCACGAGGATAATTCTTTATGAGTAACTCCTCAATCAAGGTAATGACTCTATAAAGCTTCTCCTCTTATGTAGCTCTTCTTCCTTGCCGCCTGAGAAACTCAGCAGTAGCAGTAGTAAAGGCAAAGGAACAAATATTACTAAAAAGAGGGTTGATTTATTTTGGCGATCTAACCAGGAGTAGTAAGACTAATAAGATTGGGAACTAGAGTTCCTGTTTAAGTGTAGGAAAGCGCTTCCAGAGGTGGATTACCGACCAGCTACATAACTGAAATCTACTATAATGGATACTGATTTGAGGTGAATTAATTCTTAATCTAATAATTTTACCTTAATAAAGCCTAATCTATAACTGATATTCTCTTCTAACAACTCCTCTACATTAAACAGGGCCAGGCTAAGAAAGTAACTCTTAAACGCATGTGAGAGCGAGCCTGAATATCCCTTCCTTATCAGAATGACCACTGCATAAAAGAAAGTCAATGTTGGTTGAGAATGAAATGAAAAGAAGAAGAAGAAAATGCATTGTAGCAACTTACTGGACAAGTAAATCGTATTTAACACCAGCTTCGAGGCTAACACAAGAACAGTTTGCCCAGGCGAAGCACCACCATTAGCATACCCACAAAGACCATCATCAACACCAACACAGGTACCATTATCAGAACGATAAACTCGAAGCTTATTATCAAAGTTGGTGGCGGTTTGACAGGTGTCGATTACAGTTGTACATCCTGCTTGTCCTATAAAGCTATACCGTATTGCACCCCCGGCACCATTGGTAGTACCACATTCGGGCATTAAAATGAGGTTTTGGCCGACAGTAGAGGCAAGATAAGTATTGCCATAGGATATAAGCCTATAAGTCGGGCTAGATGTTGGGCTGTGCGTTGGTGATCCAGTCGGGCTAGATGGCGACATTGAAGGCATGTCTGTGAAGTCGGTTTAGATGTCACTGGTTATCGACTTGGTGATCTTGAAGGAGATGAAGTGGGGGAATTTGTAGTGGGTACTACTTCATCCGTTGTAACCGTAATGCTGTTCATGTTTGGGCCTGCGGTGTTAGGTCCGGCTGTAATCCTGATTCTATTGGTTGGACCCGAAGTACATGGAACCTGAATGGTATTCGAATCATCCCAAGTAGCCCATGTTCCAGTGGCTCCAAACACCAATCGATCTCCTTGTACTAACACGCCATTAACAGTGACTGAACAATATCGAGTACCACTTCCAAGGGCATAGTTAGTGGTGATTGAACACACACCACCCATACCACCGTCGACATCATCCATCTCAATATATGTACCGGCGCTGCCGTAGTCCACATATCCAAAACCAGTGTATCCAGAGTGTTCTGTCTTCACTAATATATTCGCAGAAGAACTTGAATAAGTCTCTGCTTCGTATTTGGTGGCCACCTTTCGAGTGTTCTGGGTTGGTCTGTTCGTCGGAGGGTTTGGGCTAGATGTTGGGCTGTGCGTTGGTGATCCAGTCGGGCTAGATGTTGGGCTGTGCGTTGGTGATCCAGTCCTGCATAAAAGAAAGTCAATGTTGGTTGAGAATGAAATGAAAAGAAGAAGAAGAAAATGCATTGTAGCAACTTACTGGACAAGTAAATCGTATTTAACACCAGCTTCGAGGCTAACACAAGAACAGTTTGCCCAGGCGAAGCACCACCATTAGCATACCCACAAAGACCATCATCAACACCAACACAGGTACCATTATCAGAACGATAAACTCGAAGCTTATTATCAAAGTTGGTGGCGGTTTGACAGGTGTCGATTACAGTTGTACATCCTGCTTGTCCTATAAAGCTATACCGTATTGCACCCCCGGCACCATTGGTAGTACCACATTCGGGCATTAAAATGAGGTTTTGGCCGACAGTAGAGGCAAGATAAGTATTGCCATAGGATATAAGCCTATAAGTCGGGCTAGATGTTGGGCTGTGCGTTGGTGATCCAGTCGGGCTAGATGGCGACATTGAAGGCATGTCTGTGAAGTCGGTTTAGATGTCACTGGTTATCGACTTGGTGATCTTGAAGGAGATGAAGTGGGGGAATTTGTAGTGGGTACTACTTCATCCGTTGTAACCGTAATGCTGTTCATGTTTGGGCCTGCGGTGTTAGGTCCGGCTGTAATCCTGATTCTATTGGTTGGACCCGAAGTACATGGAACCTGAATGGTATTCGAATCATCCCAAGTAGCCCATGTTCCAGTGGCTCCAAACACCAATCGATCTCCTTGTACTAACACGCCATTAACAGTGACTGAACAATATCGAGTACCACTTCCAAGGGCATAGTTAGTGGTGATTGAACACACACCACCCATACCACCGTCGACATCATCCATCTCAATATATGTACCGGCGCTGCCGTAGTCCACATATCCAAAACCAGTGTATCCAGAGTGTTCTGTCTTCACTAATATATTCGCAGAAGAACTTGAATAAGTCTCTGCTTCGTATTTGGTGGCCACCTTTCGAGTGTTCTGGGTTGGTCTGTTCGTCGGAGGGTTTGGGCTAGATGTTGGGCTGTGCGTTGGTGATCCAGTCGGGCTAGATGTTGGGCTGTGCGTTGGTGATCCAGTCGGGCTAGATGTTGGGCTGTGCGATGGTGATCCAGTCGGTGATCTGGTCGGTGATCTGGTAGGTGATCCAGTAGGTGAATGAGTTGCTATTTAAAGAAGGACAAGAGATATGTGAGATGAGAAGGATTGGTTATGAACACATAATATGCACAACACAAATCAATCTATAACTTACGAGAGTGTGTAGGGCTAGATGTCGGAAACTTGGTTGGTTGTAAAGATATTGATGGACTATCACTTGGTTGGAAGCTTGGTGACAAACTTATACTTGGTGTAGCAGTCGGGCTAAAGGTACTTGTAGTGCCGATGACAGATGCATTATCCAAAGCATCTGATAAGCCGAGTACATTTGATTTTTCAGCTCCCTTTCTTATTCCATTGGAGACATCAACCAACACGTTGGGTTCAGCCAAATCATTATGAGTAGCTTCCGAACCCACATTAGCCTCCTTCTGGCTATTAGCGTAGGAAAAGACTTCATAATCAAACTCTCTCTTGATCCCGTCTTGCCTTACCTGCGGAGACCTAACACACAAACCATAGTTCACTTGACCCTTCACTGCCGTTAACGCTGATTTAATGGCTTTCTCGACGATCTTTTTAGATTCTTGATCCTGTTCATCGGTGAATGGAGTTGCACCAACGTTGTCCACAGATGCTTTCCCCTTTACTTTAGCCTTGGTTTTGACCGCTTCTTGTTTGGCACCCGCAGTATGCGAGTCGATACTTGCCGAGGCCGTGGCATCCCGCACATTCTGACTTAAGGAAGACTGACTCAAGAGTCGAGCCTTATCGGCAATTGAGGGCAGGGTTAAGGACTTGGACAGTGCTAAAATAAGGGCATCAGCAACAGAATTAGCTTCAGCACTCGATTCCCCAAATTTGGCGTATACATAATTGATGACAACTCGTCCATTGCTATCGGTTGATATCGAGGCTTCAATGTTTGCACAGGATAATATGCTGAGCACATCTTCTAACGCTTCTTCGAAGTAGCCTTTCACCTCTGCCTTCTCTAGATCGGTCAGTGGAGATGTATCCAAGTTACTAACTCCAAATGAACCTGAGACAGAAACCTCGACGGGAACGCCTTCGCTGCTAGTTTGGGTATTATCAGTAACAGATACGTTTTCTAAAGCATCTGCAATGCCAGGTACTTCTGATTTTCCAGCTTCTTCTATGATGTTGGCAGATATGGAAGTCAATATAGTAGGTTCGGATATTTCACCACTGGTATCGAGCACGCCCTCATTAGCATTTCTTGTTTGTCAGCGTAATGAACCACTTCATAATCAAATTCCCGCTTATTGCCGTCCTGCCTTACCTGCGGAGATCTAAGGGAACAATGGTGTTGAGTATAGCCAAAAGGAGAGGGGGTAGGAGATTAGTACTTGATAGTAAGGATACAAATTCATATCATGTGCACAAACAACTCAATCCAAGCACACAATTGCATATTTACAAACAATCAGAACCAGAAGCTCAACTCAAAGAAGGGTCTGTGACCATTAACTTCTTCTTACCTAACACACAGACCATAGTTCACTTGACCCTTCACTGCCGTTAGTGCAGTTTTGATTGCTTTCTCGACGATCTTCTTAGATTCTTGATCCTGTTCATCGGTGAATGGAGTTGCACCAACGTTGCCCACAGATGCTTTCCCCTTTACTTTAGCCTTGGTTTTGACCGCTTCTTGTTTGGCACCAGCAGTATGCGAGTCGATACTTGCCGAGGCCGTGGCATCCCTCACATTCTGATTCGAAGAAGACTGACCCAATGCTTGAACTCGATTAGCAATAGCTGACAAGGTTGATGACTTGAAGAGTGCCGAAATTAAGGTATCAGCGACAGCATTAGCATCGGCACTTGTTTCTCCAAATTTGGCGTATACATAATTGATGACAACTCGTCCATTGCTATCGGTTGATATCGAGGCTTCAATGTTTGCGCAGGATAATATGCTGAGCACATCTTCTAACGCTTCTTCAAAGTAACCTTTCACCTCTGCCTTCTCTAGATCGGTCAGTGAAGACATGTCCAAGTCACTAACTTCTAAAGATCCCGAGACATTAACCTCGACGGGAACGCCTTCGCTGCTAGTTTGGGTATTATCAGTAACAGATACGTTTTCTAAAGCATCTGCAATGCCCGGATCGTCTGATTTTTGAGCTTCTTCTTGGATTCTATCGGTTATAGTAGGCAGTATATCAGGTTTGGACAAGTCTTCACTAATATCAGCAATCCCCCCACTTGCATCTTCTTGTGTTTTGGCGTAAACTGTGACTTCATAATGAACTTCTACACTCTGAATTGTTGGTTTGGAACTCGGGGAGACAGACGGCGACTTTGTGGGGCTCCGGCTTGGTGGATCGGTTTGACTAGTATTTGGAGATACTGTTGGATGAGATGTGATTCTTACTGGAGCACGACTTGGAGAGCTAGAAGGTGCCTTTGAAGGACTTGGTGAAGGACCAAATGTAACATCAACCCCCAGTCCAAGTCTTTCACTTTCAAATCCTTGTGACTCAAGCTCCTTCTTTATGGCCTTCTCTATTATCTTTCTGGCTTCGTCTTCCTGCTCGGGTCGAGTAAACGACCTTGGATCAAAGTTATCCAATGTTATTTTCCCCTTTATCACAGCCTTGGTTCTTGGTTCTTCTTTAATATCTGGGTCCAAATTATGTGAGGTAGCAGTCGTCGAGGACAGGGCATTCTTAACATCATCATTAGCCGACGCCCCTCCTGATTCTTGAACTTCATGAGTGATGCAACTTCGAGTCTCAGCCTTGGTTAATGCTTCTTGAAGAGCATTAGAAGCTGGCTTAGCCTCATCACTTGAATCGCCAAAAGTACGAATTGCATGGCTGACTATTTGCCCATTGTTGAAGAGTGAGACGGATGCAGGCCCCCTATTTTGATCATATGGAAGGCATGTACCAATAGCTTCTTCGATAATAGTCTCGACGGCCTTCTTTTCTGGATCATCTAATGTTGATGTGTCCAAGTTATCAATGCTAAATGTACCCGGGATAGTAACCTCGACGGGAACGCCATGAATAGCAGCTTGATCATTGCCATCGATACTCGTATCAGACATAGCATCTGATATGCCATCTACATCTGACTCTTCGGCTTCTTCTTGGATTTTGTTTGTTACACCGTCCAATACTGAATTATCAGCCAAACCACTTGTGACACGAACCAAAGCTGAAGAAGCTTCTTCATTTGTTTCAGCATATGCAGCAGCTTCATAGGTGATCTCCTCCCGTTCAAGGTTCGAGACAGTAATAGTAGTACCCGTAGGTGCAAGGCCTCGACTTTCAAGCTCTTTTACAACAGATCTTTCAACGATTGCTTTGGCTTCTTCATCCTGCTCTTCATCGAATGTACTTGGGGAATCAAAGTTAACACAATGATGACAAGTATATACAAAAAAAAAAGAGGATTAGACTAACAACTAAAATACAGTGCAACTCATTCCACAATTAATATCTGCTTACCTTGGATCAAAGTTATTAACCGACAACTTCCCATTTGCTTCGACTTTGATTTTAGCTTCCTCTGTAGTAGTACCTTCATTATGTGATTCGACAGTCACTAAAGCTACCGCATCACGAATCGCTGGATCAGAAGACTCCTGCGATGAATCGCGGACTCGCTCGGCAATGGAAGATAGGGCTGGTTCTTCGGATAATAACTTTGTGATAGAAGCCGCTTCTTCATTAACATCTTCCCTCGAATCACCGCGATTGATAATGGTGTAATCACAACATTGGCAGCCTTCTTGGCAGTCTTCTTCGTTGGTGTTAAGGACCCTCATTCGTCGTCGAGTTGTATCACATTCCTCGAATGATACACTGATCTCCGTATTCCCATGTGATAAGTTTCCTTCGTCACGGATGGCATCTGCAAAGTAGCTTTCAATCAACTCTTTAGCCGTATCACTCAAGGTTGTTAAATCTAAGCCACTAATGGTGAATAAACCCGTGGTAGTAACGGCAGTTGGATCATCTTGAGAGCATGTGCCATCTTCATCCCAAGCTTCTCTCCAAAAGTCGCCAACTAATGGTTCATATCCCGGTCTTGAACACCAATTCGTGAATGGGAAACCTTTGCACTTGAATCGCTTGGTTTCCACCCGTACTACATCACCAGCTTGATAAGTAGTTGATGTTGAGAAGTTGAGAACATCCTTCTGAGTGCATGCGGTAACTGTAGTATCTACTGTCTTGGTACATACATTATCACCCGTGCCCTCACACGAGCAATTTAGTAGACCTTGACAAGTTAGGACTGTGGTAGTTTCAGTTATCCCTACCTTGATACATTTGTTAAATTGACAACTGCCGACATAGCTCGTAGGCGATAGTGTTGGTGACAACGTGCCTTTACATGTTCCGACGACGCTCCATCCACAGTATTCAGGATCAGAGCATTTCAGTGGGTCCATCAAGCGGCACCAGCCTTCGAACGGATGTTCTCGGCATTTAAATACCATTGTCCTGATACAATCATCATCAGTAGGAGTCGATGTTGGATTTGAGGAAGGGGTATTCGTCAATGAAGGAGATTTTGTAGGAAGCGGGGTTGGACTTGACGATGGATTATTCTATTAGATATGAGAAAGATAGAAACGTTTGACGTTGGTTATGAATAAATGGAGTTGAGTAAAAGCATGATTAATGTGATACTATAACATAACATACCGTTGGTTGTGGTGTTGATTGAGATGGAGAGCCCGAAGGCTGTAACGTTGTGGGCTTATTCGTAACGCCTAGTTGCGGCATCCTTGTCGGCCGTTTTGATGGACTCGGCGTGGGTGAGAAGCATTGACTCGTTGGTTTGGGAGTTACAGGCATACTTGTTGGGCGTGGTATCGAGGGTGCCGCCTGACATCCATCCGATATGACAACAGCCACCAAGTCGCCCTCTTGGTATTCTTCATTCTCATCCCACCCATCAGGACAACCTCCGATGGAATCTAACTCGACAAAGTTTGAAGACATAGTCGGTTCCATAGTCCCATCACAATACCCGCTTAGTCTCCAAGCAATCTGTTAAGTTGGTCAGGAGTTTTATAATGAAGCAATTTGTATTAGTTTCTAGTGTAACACACAATCCAATAATATGATCTGAATTACTTACCCTCCAAGCACCGGGTGTTGCCGGATCTTCCCTCGGTTGATATCCATCCTGCCCACAATTCAATGCATATGGCCAGGGTTTACACTGGAAAACCAATCCATCCACCGAGACTAAATCCCCCTCTTCATATCCCCCAGCCAACATCCATTCACTACTTCCATTCCATACATCGGGACAGCCTCCATAATTGATTAAAGTAGATGAATCAGATAATTGAGGAGACGGGGATGGTGCCAACGTGCCTCCACATGTTCCGATGACGGTCCATGCCTCCTTCCAATTATGGGGAAGATCATCGGTGCCGGGCTCGTATCCCTAATGGTAATTACAAACGAGTCAAAAGAAGGAGAGGCCGAATGTATTATTATGTTAGAAGATAATAAGGTTGAATAAAGACTTAGCCCCAACATATAAAAGAACTTAGTAAAATACACATACCGTCATATCACAAAACTGAGCATTTGGTCCACTCTTGCACTGATAAATCACTTGTGCATCATCATGCCGGATTGATACTTTATCACCCGCTGTTTATGGATTGTAAAGGGATAGCAATGTTAGAATAACATTAAAACAAAACATTTAATCCACATGACCTCCCTCCCCCTATACTAAAACAAACAACAAAATAACTCTTACCGACATATGAAGCCCCCTCATCATATTCACAAAAACATCCCCCAACATTCGACAATCCATAGGGATTGGGTGCCGGTGCCAACGTGCCTGAACAGCTACCCAATATTTCCCAAACCCAGACTGTTGATACATGTTCATTTTTAGTTGGTTCATATCCTACGGTGTTTTAAAATGTAAATTTAATGAAAGGTTATTGGAGAGAGAAAGGTAGATGACATGTATTAGAATCGATACACATGCTTCTGTACATACACAATCACTTTTATTCGCCACCCCCAATAACAATAAACAACAACACTACGCTATACACTAACCTTCCTTAGTACAAAATATATTCTGTGGAGCTTCCGCACATCTATAAACGATACCATCCACCTCACGTACATCACCACCATCATACGATGTTTCATCTTCATTGAATGGCAAGGGACAGCCCGGCCCTCCCTCCCACACGTCAGGTATTGGTTGATCAAGTGTTGGCAATGTTGCATCACATTCATTTGACTTTGTCCATGCTAAACTCTCTCCCGATTCACCAGGTCCATATCCTGCATCTCCACATAATATTGAATTGCATTTATAATTGTAGTAGATAGTTTCAGAGTCATCGGTAGCGAGTTCCCATTGTCCTTCACTGCCTAACGTGTATGTGGGTGTTGTTGAACTAGACGTACTTGTTGCTGAGACCATGCCACCAATTGGATACGATATACCCTCTTCATATGTTTCATAACATCCTGATTGGAGGATACGATGTGTATTAACTAATATATTATTGGCACTATGATTATTGTTTAAATGTTGTCGATGGAGACGAAGAGTATTGGTTGGTATATCATTATCATTATTATCATCGTCGATATGATCGGCAATGTCGCCTCCTCTGATACCGACAATGCAGAGTACTGCGAGGCATATTATAGACTTCATTATTATTCAGAGTTAATAATATTTGATATTGTTGTTGTGCTGCTCGTTGTCTATTGCAATTAATTACAATAGGGAAGCCATCCTCTTGCATGACGACGACTAACCTTGACCTCCCACGCGACCCCACATCTCAGCCCCAACAAGGGGTCGCGGGGCTATTGCAATAATGAGATACGACATTTTACATCCTCTCACATGACTTGTATATGTATCATGTGTTATCAGTATCTCTCTAATATATATCAAGAATGTTAATGTACTCATACCATTTCTTAACGGTCATGGCGTAGAGCTTCTTGGTGTCTATCATCCTCATAAGAAGATATGGCAATGGACAAAACAATAAGCAAGATGCATTACTAGTAATAGATACATATTACATTATACATCACTCAACTTTATACATCTCTAGGGAATAGTTTTCACTATCAAAAACTCCATTTTTGTGATAGGTGGTGAAAGGCAGACGAGGGTCTTGTGTTCATACAAATGCAACCATACAATGCTAGTGGTATATTAAAACAGTTGCTTCGTAGTGGAGGGGAAAGAATAGTAGGATACTACTTAGAGTGGAGAGTTCATTGATTATTGACTTGATTACTTTCCAGTCACCTGATCAACAGAGGGATGACGATACATCAAGTATCTTATGATTGACATATTATCAATCTAATGAAGCAAGGGTCTAAACGTGACATTAGAACCGTCAACTAACCGGAGCGAATGATAGAGAAAGATAAAGATGACACCTCGCTTTAGCACATATCTCTTTATCTACATACAGGTATCCTCCCTCCAAAACTATCATCACTACTGGATCTCTTACCCAAGAGTCTCTTCTATTACATTCATAGTATCTACACATATTGTCTCTAAACTACCATCATCACTCTTGTCAATATATATGCCTATTCCATCTATGCAACACAAAGCAAAAGAGCATAAACATGACAAACTCTCAAAATTATTTGTCAGCTCCTCGGGTAGATCATTATAAAACTTCAACTCTGTCATCTCATCATATAATCTACTACTTTTAATTAGATTCTGAAGGAATATTATGTATTCATATGTATCCATCATATTATTTGAATTGAGATTTGCATGCTTTATTGAATAGATACATCTTTGGAGGATATCCTCATCGTCATCTTGGTGGTTCAGATCTATATCATTGTCGTTGTTGATGTTGATAGTACTGTCGGGTTGTTCATCTGCTGCTTCTGCTTCTAATATATTGTTATTGTCGATTAGATTGGGCATTGATGCGTTTGGAACCGTAGTCTTATCGCTGCTTTTTATTATCGATGATGTTGATGCATCATCCTCGATCGCTGATGAAAAGCTTTGGATATCATCTATAGTTTCACCACTTGTAGATAGTAGTGTATAACTATCGATAAGTACTACACCGTGATTTGTCTCCTCATCACTACCATCATCCTCATCTACACCGACCTCGATACCTGCTCCATTTGCAATCGTATGATGATGATCTACAGAAGAAGAAGTATCTTCAAAAGTATCTTGATAAGGAAAGATATTTGCAAACGCAATCGAGATGACAAATACAAGTAGAAGACTACATAATCCTATGATATATCGATTAGGTGAGCTACACACCATGTTGTTTGGTTATGATCTCTGCTTGAACACATCATACCAAAATCAAGAGGGCGGCTTCATTGCATGCATGTCATTTTTTAAGCAAGAAACGGGTTCACTCTCTCCTCGCTCCTCCTCTTTATCTTTGTCTCTGATCGTGATTTGATATCGTCTTCCATGCAAAGGTATTCATAGTGTTGGTTGTATTATTGATAAAGTCCATCGTCTAATAGTCAAGGAGGTCGTCGAGGTTGCCTAGTACTATCAGAGAAAGATAGATAGATCTAAGTATATACCATAACTCATTCTCCGGATTCATATGGTACTATTTTTTCTATAGACATCACAGTACAAGATGTGCAACTGTTTATGTTTGGGAGGATTGTGCATACCCTACCCTGCATTATTACCGATATTAATGATAGTATTGCAATGGATATCAAAACATACGGGTATAAAACTGCCTCGTTTCATTAGCAAGCGCATGAGCATTGGAAATAAAAATAAAATATCATCGACAAAAGAACCGGAGAAACAACAACATGGTATTGAAGAGATGTGTAATGACTTTTGGTGTTTATGCAAGCAGAGATTTTCTAGAAAGAACATTGATGATTCTACCATAAGTACTACATCAACTGAAATTAGCACATCATTTGACGAAGATGATAGTGATGGGGAAGAAGTCGTAATCATATCCGAACAGAAGATTAATAATATTCATAGAAGTAAAAAGACAAAGAAGACGCCAAATATACAACTTGTTGAAGGTGAATGGTGCATGCCATGTCAAGAAAGTGATGAAGGAAGATGACGATATTGTCATATAAATATGAACTTATTGTATTAGATAAAAACTACATCTTCATCCTAAACTAGAGGCAGCTGCAACGAATCATCCCCATCCCCCAAACGACAACATCATACTCAAAAACGAGGTGCTTCCATTTTGTCTTTGAATGTACGCGCCATGTTCCTTACACTAGTGTTTGGAGTCAAACCTAGGCTGCTCAACTTTGTTCCGTGAACAGGTGAAACTATGCCGTTCCTGACAATTCTTTGATCAGATTCAGAGTAAGGATTCTGGTTTAGATTCTGTTGAGCAGAATGATATTTCTTCATGCTCTTTCTAAACCAATCTTCAATGGATGAACGTTCATATGTGATACCATCGGCAGCTAATACAGGATCATCAACCATGAGAGCAAAGCTAATTGGACAAACAAGCTCAGCCGGAGGCTCATTGAGGTTGGCAGTCACAGCTTGGACAGAGGACTTCTTTGGTGTGTCATCCAATCCACTAAACAGATTCGAGGGTAGGAAAGCATTGCCATTCATTCCATTCATAGAATTGGAACCATTGTTTGACGATGTTCTACTTGCTTGTTGAGATGCAGAATGGGCATCTTCAACCACTACGGCTGGAGTAATTGGAGCCTTGTATTCCGATACAGCACGTTGGAACGCCTTACGCTTAAAGCCTTTCAAACCAGAACTACCATTGCCCACCTTCATGGAATCATTGAGATAGTCATCATCACAAACAGCTTCCTTCAATGCTACCATGCAATCGATATCCTCCGATTTGACTAGCCAAATGTAAAATTCGTCAACACTACCCTTGATACACTGGTGTAGCGACCGTAAGAATGCTAGAAGAGGATCATTCTCATTCAATGTGAAATCAGAGTGGGTCTTTGATACATTACTCCTATCATTGAAGCTTGAGATTGAAGCCTCTGTGATTGTTTCTCGTGTCATGCCTTGAGATGAACTAATACCAATGACAGACGGAATCTCTTTCTCAGACGGCACGGCAGGAGTAGGCAAAGACATATCCATCAAGCCTAGAGGTAGAAGGGCATCACCAAAAGTATATTGAGAGGTGGTTGGTTGAGTTTCAGGTGTAGGATTGTTGCTACTGCCATTTCCAAAAGGCTTCGAAATGCCAGAGAACAATCCAGTAGTTGGACTTGTCACCCGAGTTTGAGCTGTTGGTTGTTTTGGTTCTACAGATACCGGCGGCACGCCGGGAGGAGGTGCAACAACAGCAGGAGGGTCGTTTCCATTCGATAACACAATACCTGGCGGAGATGAAATGACAGCCGTTGTCTTAATAGGAGGAGAGGAAGAAGAAGAAGCAGGAGGAGCCTTGTAGTTGACCTTCTCGGTAACATTTTCCATACCAATCGCCTCTTGAATCAACGCTATGGCCTTCCACACAGATTCCTTGCTTCCAGTCAAGTGGACAGGTACGTGATTGCCAATGGAAGATGTTTCAATCTGAATCTCATCTGCACCAGACTTGCAAATGAGTTCCTTCTTCTTCCTTCCTCGCTTACCAGTGAGTTTCTTTGAATGAGAAGAACGAACATAGATTGTCTTTTTGATCTTGGCATCTCCATTGACCTTGGGAAGCTGTGATGTTGGCTTGGAAGGTTGTGCTTTTGCTGGTTTCGTTGTTGGTTGAGCCTTCTTGGCAATAGGCTCTTTCTTCTTCTCAACCTTGTTTGCCACCACAACAGATGGCTCCTTCTGCTTCTTTGTTCGAGGAGTGGTGCACATGGAACAATTCGTATCAGCCTCATCATTGACAAAAGTACACTGATTGCAATTCCAACTATCCGAGGCGGCGGTTGGATTTGATGTCGTGGGTGGTGCCGCCACCACAGTAGGCAAGGATACTTCCTTGACGACGGCTTTCTTAGGTGCCGCCGCCACTGGAGCTGAAGGTTGCTTGAGTTTCTTCTTCTCGGGAATGTGGCCGTAATAGGCAGTTAGATTCTCCTTTTTCAGATACGCTTTCTCTTCTGTACTGTAAAGCTGCACCTCAAAACGATCCTTCTCGACAGAGTAATACATGACTCGTCCTAATTGATTGTTCATATGCTTGCCCTTCTCACTAGCAAGGCCAGAATAGTGGCATTTTGACCAACAAAGGCCCACTTCTCACTAAGTTCAGCTTTCCTCCTCATCTCCTCGCGTTCCTTCTCTTCCTTTTGGCGCTTCTCTTCGGCAATGGCAGCCTCCTCCTCTTCCTTTGCCTCAGTGATTGCCACTTCTTCACCTCTGGTGGCTAATTCCTTGCACTGTTTGACGGAAAACAAGTCATCTCGCAATGATGCCGCCTTATACATTTCAGAATCAATCAAGAGCGTGTATTTGCCCTTCCCTTCAATGAAGAGTTGATACAAACGATTGACATCCCCTCCCTCGCGGTGCAAGTTCGCTTGACCAACGCTCGTCATCCATCCAATTGGATCATCCGATTCCAATACACTGGCAATGTAGGCTTTGAATCTCTTGACTTCATGTTTCTTATCAGTCCTCTTCTTGGCAGCATCGGCCTTCCTTTCAAGTTCAGCAAATGCTAATCGAGCATTACCAAGTAATGAACTCAAACTCTGGTGGATGGTACTTGGCTTGCCAGTAAGTTCCATGAGACGAAGCAAATTTGCACACTTCTTTCGTGCTCGGACAAGGACTTGGTGATAATGTCCAAAGCGTTCGGGTGTGCTCATATCGACTTGATTCGTCCTTAGCTTGTGCAAAGTGTTTGCTAGTTCACCCTTGATTACCGTGCAAGTTTGCTCGGCTAAAGCAAAGTCTTGAGCCTTTCGTAACTCGTTCAAATCTAAGAGATGAAGAAAGAGAGGTATGTTTTGATTTGTGAGTATAATGTCGTGGATACCAAAGCATGCACTCAAAAAGAATCAAACTTACCAGTTACACGGAATGTTGCACTAGCCGAGTAACAAGTCTTTACACTATCACCCGTGGCGTTGTTTGGATTGAGAGGATCAACACCAACTGTGTCGAGTTCGGCATACCAAAAGACTTCCCAATTGCCTGGGTTCAAAGTCAACTCTCCAACAGAAATTTCACTTTCAAGGATGGGTCCCTGTGTTTTAAGAGGAAGAGGTATGGTGAGATGAGAATCAATGGTCATTAAACCTGTAACCGCGGCCCCAAGTAAACAATAGACTTACCTGTCGATCACATCTAATATTCTTCACAATCTCATCCCTCTTCATAGATATAACATGTTTCCCATCTGCCGTATCTCTCAACTCGACACGAATACTTCGTACTCTGGCATAAAACTCATGCACGGGACGTAAGACATTGATACTAATACTAACAACGTGTGACTTCTTCCCATCTCGACGATGATGTAACATGACACCGCGGGGTACTTGATGATTGAACCCACCTTCCAGCTTGAGTGTTTTGCCTGCACCTTGTTTGTCTTTCTTCTTACTACTGCGCACATCAGTCTCAGCCTTATCGGGACGGTGTTGACGAATCCAAGCTTCATGTGAATCAGCAATCATTTCTTCAGGAGTTTTATCGAACTTATTCTCACTGGTAACTTTGAACACGTCAAGCATACCCCGTAGGTAGGATTGCCGCAACTTGACATCCGTAAGGACTGTTCGAGCATCAGTGAATTCTTCAAATACTGGCCGCATATGTTCACCATTCCTATCGGGATGTAACTTAATACTTCGTTTCCTGTAATGTTTCTTTACCAAATCATTTGTAAGACCCTCCTTCCGAGCTAATACATCCTCGACATGTTTGAGGACCTTGCGTTTGGCATCATCATCTAATTGCTTTTCAAAACGCTTACGTATGCCCTGGGTAATTGATAGTTGATACATTTCATCCACCAAGGCCGCAATAATTGGTGCCACTTCCTTATCGCCTTCCTCCCCACAGCACTGGAACTTCTTCAAGTATGGCAGTGCCGTGAAACTATCGGGAGAATGTCGAACGCACGGACCGGTTAATGATCTACCATTATCACCATTGATAACGGGGATCAATTCCTTGACATATGTCAAACGTTGTTCGTGGTAATAATCTTCGGTACCATCTGAACTATCCGAGGTACCAAGACGTGGACATAAAAATGCTAAAGACTCTTCAAGATCAGCATATTGTTGTGATTCAGGATCTAATGTAATCACCAACTTTGAATACTCGGCTTGGAGCATCGCTGTTGTTTTGTGGTGGGAAGAAGGTGCAAGAGGATTTAGTGGGTGAACTGAAGTGTGTGTAATCTGTGATGCCTCCTAAGGCTCATGCACCGCCTTACATACACACTGATACCATAACCGCCAACCTTAACAAACCACCACTTTAACCACGAAATATAACACCCCTGAGCAAAACATAAAAGAACTATGCCACCCAATGACACGTGCCTAAAAATATAAACGCCCTTCCACAAACAACACTCCACACAAAACAAACACACCCATAAAATAAACTCACCCTTGGTCCAATTAGCAAATTGTGCCAAACTTTCACGCTGTTGTTTCACTAACATATTAATTGCATCAATATTCATTTCCAATTCTTTTACTTTCGCTTCTTCCTTGGGTGATAATTTCTTCTTTTTGGCTGCCTTTTTATCTCTCTTGGACCCACCCTTGGCATTTGATAATGCTGCTGCTCGTCCGTTGACATCTTTCTCTTCAGAAACATCCTTTGAATCATCCTTGGCATCTTTTCCATCCTTTTTATCATCATCCTTTGAATCCTTCTTACTCTTACCATCCTTAAAGAGTGCTAATTCTTTCCGTAATTCCTCTTCACGTTTTAATACACTTAATAATGAATCATTGGAATGTTGTTCATTAATAATAGTATTAATTATTGTGGATTGGTTAGTGTTTCGAATGTTGAAGGGTTGTAATAATGGTAAGGATGCAATGTCCTGTGGTGTACAGAGTGTTACTGCTTGTGGTTGTTGTTGTTGTTGTTTTTGTTGTTGTTTGGAATTGGCATTTTTGTATGTATCGACCATGGCGATGGCACGTTCTCTTTGAACTGTGTCAGCAGCTACTTCAGAGTTAACTGTTCCTAACAATTGCATGGAAGCAACTTCATCCTCCAATGATAACATGTTTTTGTTTTTTGAGGTTGGCATTGTTGTTGTTGTGGATTCTTCCTTTTTTGATGATGATTTACTTGGGGAAGACGGTAAGAGACTTAATAATTTATTAGTAATCTCTTGCATTAGGCTTTGTGGGTAATTAGTTTAACAGCGTGGATATATTGTCAAAGCCGTCTAATAGTTAGTTCACCTCACAACAATAATCCAATACGAAAATAAGATTGGAAAGTCCAAAAATCTAGGAAAACCTTAGAGTCTCGAAATCGGCATCTTTTGTTTTCTTTATAGCTACAAAGCTACCTCAAATATGAACTGATATTGCTCAATACATATCTGATCTATATATAGAGCAACTGAATATCGTTAGGGTTAGTATTTCTTGAATAGTTACTAAACATATTAGTTGAATATTTGCCATAAAAGTTTAAATGATACCGTGGCGCCAAAATATTATCATTACTTTCAGCCAAAACAATAGAAGACAATATCCGTGTTGAGCATAAATAACAGGGCGTATGATGAAAGAGGTTCCCTTTATCCAACACAATCCCCCAATACCTCTACCGGGCTGTGATAATGGGGTCGATAACGAGGAGGGCACGGTGATAAAAAGATTTATAGTATCAGCAGATCAACAACAAACTACCAATCAAAATAATATTGATGGTTCAATTAATATTACGCTATCTGAATCTACTACCAATACCAATACCTCATCAACCGCACTAGTGCCTCTAGAAAATACTACAAACAATAACACAACATCCACAATTAATTTTGAAGATGAGAATTACAATCTACGTGCCTTATCATCAACCTACTATAATACAATTGATGATACTATTATTATTACGAATGGTATACCTGATAAAGGTACTGGTTTAATTAAAATTAGTATACGCAATGCTGGCAGTGGTGGAATTGGTGATGATGATAATTTAGGAGGTGAGGATGTTGGTATGGTGGAAAGTCCCTCAAAGCTAGCTGAAAATAATTTAAGGAAACCTAATAACTCAACAACACAAGAAGGCACTCGTGATATCGAAGTGGATATATCAAAGTTACAAGTAACAAAAGATGTTAATACCAATTCAACTTTATTTGAATCAGTTGTTGGTACGTCAATATTTGTTACACATCCCAAATCATCAAATGGCGGCACCACCGGCGGTGAAAGTGAAAATGAACAAGGCGTAGATTTACCATTGGTTGATACACAAGATGAGGATGACATGGATACATCAAGTGCTGTCAACAACAATGATAATGCCCAACAGCAGCAACAAGAGGAGGGATCAGTACTACACTTACGGCTGGTAGATCAATACGGTACAATCCTCACATTAACATTCTCCTATCCATCCCTTAACCCCACTTCCTCCCTCTCAACCTCCCTTAACACTTCCAACAACAACACATCATTCTTACTACCATTACAAAAATATACAACTAATTATCAATTAAATCCACATCCTGGATCAATTATTGAAAATACTAACTCAATTTGTTTTCCAACAAATAATAGTAGTGTGGTTTTTGCTTTGAATCCACATTTGTATTGTGTTGATTTTGGTGCTAACAATGGAGGGGAAAGTGAAGGAGGAAAAAGAGGTGTTAAGACGAGGGTGTGGACAAACAGGCATATTGTTACTTCTGATCCAATCTCTGATAATAATTCTACATCAACATCTGCCTCCAGTGTAGGTGGTGGTAGTAGTAAGGGTATGGCAACACCCACACCACGTAAAAAGAAACGAACTGGATTGGTAAGCACAATTACCAAGGCTACATATAGCTTAATGGGTATTAGTGATTATAGTAATGGAGAAGAGTATGAATATCAAGATGATGAAGAGCAGCAGGGAATTGTTGGCACCATGAGTATACCATCTATTGCTGCCTTGACCAATTTGACTAATGACGAAGATAATGATAAGACGGCACGAGTAGCAACATTACATTCAGATGGGTCACTCCGCATATGGACAGCTGGACCATCCCGTAAAGGCAAAAACAATGAATTGCGTATCCCATCCGTACAACGTATTGCCATTGCAGACTCTTCCAGCAACAATAGTTGGACATCCACAACAACATATATCAATCCACCAATACCAAAACCAACAAAATGGGATCCAAATCGTGATGCAATAACAATTCGTGGTAAAGTTACCTATGATACTACCATTGAAATGTATTTGTATGAAGTAGTGTTATATGTACAATGTTATTCTTCTACTGGTAGGAATAATGCCGTGGATGGTAATGTAGTGTATTCATTTGTTGGTGATGTTGTACAAGGCTCAACTTCAATTGATTATGATGATATGCAATCTTTGCCTAGTGGTGATACGGCCAAGATGTCAATATTGAATTTACCAAGGGGTACCTTGTCTGTAGTTGATATTGCTTGGTCAATTGAGAAACATGATTTAATGGTATTATTACGTCATAATCTTGCATCTGAAAGTGAAGATGCCATTGAAACTTTTTATGATATTGGTGAAGAGAAGGATCGCGGTAAGGCTGTTTTGGCATTATACCCGACAAATGAAGAGGGCGGTGGTGGATATTCAGAGGTGGTATTGCCATCGAATATGACACTGCCATATTTGGACTTGAATCACTTTGGTTATGTGTTTACTCCATCGGTTGATGAAGAGTTGGATCGGTGTATGAGTATTGTGAGTAATAGTGATGATGTTGATATGGATGATGATGACAATACATCATCATCAGCTGCAATTGCCAAGGCCGAAGCCAAGGTTGACCGAGCAGGTATGTTGGCATTGTTGCAACCATTTGGTAGATGCCGACCGTCAACATTGGCAGTGCAGCGTGCCTTGTCAAGTCTAGATTTGTTGGAATATGGTGATGGTGGTAATGATCAAGAGATTCGACCGGTAACAGTTCTATCGGCAATGCGCAAGTGGAAGAAACGTTCAGCTTTCCAGTCAACAAGTAGTGCTTTGGTTCTCGTTGAAAAGGACGATGAAGATGCAAGTTCTCCCTTGACAACGAGTGATGGTCAATCAATTTATCATGCCTTTGCAAGTAGTGCAACAAAGAGCTCTACCAAGAAGAGAGCTCCTCTCTTTATCGAAGATCCTCAAGTTGTTAGTAAATCTGGAGGAGCTAATGCAGTGGAAGTAGCACGTCAAGCTCATCGATTAAAATGGATCCGTCTCTTATCTGAGATTCGTCGTCAAGAAGCTCATCTTGACGATGCGTTGTGTCTATCTAGCGCACCCTCATCCACCACAAACTTGATAGTTCGAGGTAGTATGATCTCCGCCCTTACCATTGATGATGGTTTATCGATTACAGCCACCACGGCTCTTCCTGAACAAGAACGTGATATGATGGCAGGATTAGACGAGCTTTCTGTTTATCTCATGACATTTATCACATCAGATCCGGAATTACGTCATCTTTTATCCAAGGTGGAGTCAATGTTGTACAATGGCGCCTCAAAGGCATCATCTGTAGTGGATGGTTGGCATGACAAGAGTTACATTGAACTCTTATCTCAAGTTGAGCAGTTGGGTAATTCTGCCATGATGAAGTTGGAATTGACCGACAAGCAGATTGGTCTGCTTGATGAATTGTCACAGCTCCATTCCCAGCTCATCGAAACTTGGCAGCGGTCTCCCTTGTCTGTATCAGCTTCTGTGTCTACAAGCCTAGCAATCTCCAAGCCATTTGACCCCATGCCAAACTCGGATAATGACACGACTTCTGATAATAGTGGAGATGCCATATCTTCTGCGGCATCTCTAATTGCAGCGAGATTGGAATCCATCAGACTTCTCTCACTATCTCGTTTGATACTTGTATTTGGATCACCTCAGAAGGCTCCAGTGGCAATTCAGCATGGCGCCTTACGATCTACTCTCTATTGCACTGCTCTTTCTTGGGCAATCCATCAGTCATCTAGTAGTGATAAAAGTCGGACAGTTCTCATTCAACACTTATCTGAGGAGGTAACGAAGGAATTCTACCACTCAGGGATGACAGCAGCATTGTCCTTGGCTGATATGTTCGTTGCTTCTGCATTTAGCTTCTACGAGAGTAGTTTCCACGCAAATGAGGCACCAGATGAGGGTTTGGCCAAGTTAACTTCTCCATCTCATGAACCGAGGGTGGCACTTCGACTTCTGGCTCCCATTGTCGAGTACCCTGCTCAATCATCATCTGAAATCAACCAAAAGAGGAGAGAAGAAACAGCTGAATGCCTTCTTGAGGAAGCCGCAATGGTGGCAAAACTCAGTTGCAATGTGTCGGTTGATGCTGAAACTTCATCTCCCGACTTACTTTGGCGTCTTGCATCAAAGTTGCTCCTTGATACCTCAGTAACGGAATCACCTGATATCATTTGGAACTTAATGAACCGTGTCGAAACACTCGAACGTCACTTGACTCAAATTGAGCTTAGCAAGACCGCCTTGCCTCTTTGTGGCACTATGATCCTTGACGCTGTCAAGGATGCCATCTCTTCCATCACATCGTACCTTCCTCCTGACACATGTGTAGAATCGACTCAGATTCCAGCTTTGTGGGGCGTTGCATTCCAAAGTGCTATGTTTGGACAACTCTGGGATGAAGCCCTTCATGCTTGTATTTCACATCCATTGGCAGATGAAAGGAAGGAGAATCTAAAGCTTCTCATCCTTGGAATGGTTAATGCGGGAGCTCTTGACAAGCTTATGGATATGAGTTTAGCCGTTGTGGAAGATGGTGGAACAGCAGGATCGAGAGGAGGGCTTGATCTATTTGCTTTGGCTGCTCAAACCATTGAAGAAGCCGCCGTCGAACAAGCTTCTCTACCTGTTGGATCTTCTTCTCGAGATGTTGAGAGCATGTTACTTAACCGTCCCAACTACTGGGAGAGTCTATATGCACTCCATGCCTCACGTGGCAATTGGAGACAGGCAGCACACGCCATGGATATGTGTGGTAAGGCTACGGCTGACTTTGTATCTTCGTCAAAGGCTAGTTCTGATAAGCCACTTGTCTTGTCCAAGGCATTATCAAGAAAGATCATGGATGATGCCTGCATGTCAGCTCAGGCCTGTGTTCATGCGATTAGTTTGGTTGAGAAGCCATCACAAAGATACCTCTTATCAGGAAACCAGGATATCCCAAGTGAGGCAAGACTTCTTACTCAAGAAGATTTGGAACGACGAGCAGTAAGGGCATTAGCTCTACGGACTTTCTCTCTTGACGAGTATGCTCCCGACTCAGTTAGTAGCATACTTGAATCAACATCACGAGATACTATTGATTCATTGGCCAAATTTGGGTACTATGATCAAGCTATAGCTGTAGCATCTGGTGTCTCATCCAAGAGGAAGGGATTGCCCGGTGGAGTTGACTTATTTGATGATGCACTCAAGTACATTTTGATCACCTACCTTGTACCAGCGGCTGTCAAGTCTCCCTCTAATACTGATGCTGCTAATGGTGTCCTTGAAAGTTTACAGTCAAGATCAAAGATTGCACAAATCCGTACAGCATCATCCGCATGTGCACTTGGGTCATCAGGAGTGCAATCTACATCATCCCGTTCTTCATTGAGTGGAGGAAGTGCCTTACAATCTACAATGGCAATGGATCTCTTGCAACAATACACTACTGTTTATTCCAAGAGATGTCATAGATTAGGTATAAATGTGGCTGATGCAATTCTCAAAGAAGTGTCTGAATTGCCATTATGGTTAAGAGATCTGTGCATGTTTGACGTCAGTAGCTCTGGGAGTAGTAAGAATGGTCTTTTTGCTCAAGCAAATGATGGCCAGGGCAAAGCTGCTGTTGCAGATCCTACTGCTTTGATGCGTCTGTATATCAAGCATCATCAGTATGGAGAGGCATGTGGAGTAGTTACTTCCATCCTTTCTACCGAACAGAGCAGCGATTCATCTACTCGTTTGCCTGAAAAGGGCTACATTGTAAATGTCCCGTATGATCTGATCGATATGCTTTGGGACATGATTGAAAGTATAATCTCTTCTAATTCTTCCAGCACATCATCTGATGATATCAAGTCTCAAGTTAAAGCATTAACCAACAAGCGTAATTCAATGGAAAAGGCACTTGAGAAACACTTTGATAATATCAAGACAAATGAGGAAGGACTAAAGAGTGCAAGACGATTAGTTAATCCATAGCTTCTTTTTATCTGATAGAATAGCTACTTTGTACCTACCCGCCTTGTTTGTTCAACCGATGTATTGTAAAATAGTATCCTTCACCGGCCCGGGTACCTCAACACGACACGAACTACGGTTCATAGATTGTTTCTTTCCTTGACCAATCATACATTTCCATAAAGCAAGCTCTAATATTGTTGTTGCCTCCTTCAACTCATAGTAAGTTATCATTGCAACAATGCGGTCAATACTCGTCCTTATTCTTTTCCAATGTTGACTCCATAGGACCTCTGATGCTTGGTTCTCACGTGCTGTTGATCCAATATACAATGAATTCATACGTGCAGTAGGCAATACAATCTCGCCTTCCCTTCTCTCTAAACCACCTTGATTTATGTCTAGCTTGATCTCAATATCTGTGTGACCAGCTCGAATGATATCATCTACCCGAGCCGAGAGACTAGGAAATTTGATATAACTTAACAAAGGACATTCGTCGAATGCTGACCTTTCTATCCTCTGTATCCCCTCATACATTGTTACTGATCTCAAATTGCTGCATTTGTAAAATGCCCAATGGCCAATTTTGGTAAGAGAAGAAGGTAGTTGTATACTTTCCAAGGTAGTGCAGGAGGAGAAAGCACGGAATCCAATGTTTTGCAAGCCATTATTAAACACCAACTCTCTCAAATTACAGCATTCTCTGAAAACTGACGCACCAATATCCGTGACTGTAGAGGGAATATTGACTGATTCCATGAGGTACAGTCGTCAAATGCCTGCTCCCCTATCTTTTGCAACCCTTCATTGAGTACTAACTCACTTAAATTTTTGCAACCAAGGAATGCTAAACTCTCAATCTCAACAAGAGTGGAAGGACATATTATGCGTTCTAATGAAGTTTGATTGAATGAAGCTTCATTAATCGTCTCCAACCCTTCATTAAATTCAACAAACCGCAATGATCTGCAGTGTAAGAATTCCCTATCACCAGCACCAGTTTTGACATCTGGGTGGAATCTTATCCTTGCCACTCCACTATCGTAGGCTGATGGGACAGATCCTCCCCCTGTATACAGCCACTCCCTTTCCATATCTTTGGGATTGTGAGGATTTCCCCTTATGTCTGTTTCCACATCCGCTTTTATCTTCTTTTTGCTTGACATGATTTGTTATGTGTTAATTTTTGCCACTTATCTCTCTTGTCTTTATCTCAGAAGACTATCTTCGATTTATCAACGATTTTAGTTTAGCAACCAAACACCACCACTATTGGAAAGATTGAAAACTGATTAAATCACTATTCCAGGAGTATACCAAACTGATTAGGGGCGATTGTTTGAGTAAACGTATTGTGCCGTAGTGATGCAACGAGCAATCATTTTACCAACTCCTTCCATAAAAACAGACCTTATGCAATGGTATCCTCCTGATTTAATTCCCGCGGCAGCTAGCGGATGAGCTAGAAGTTGCCCATACTCTAGAGAGAGAAGGAATTGTGCTAGCATCAGGCATGATATCATCGTTGGTATAACAACGCAATGAAGGGATATCATCACATTTCGTGCAGTACTGATTTCATTGTAACATATAAATAACGTGTCAACAACGAAAAAATTAAAACACTATCACCATCATTCACATATCTTGGTGCACCTCATCTCTTCACCCCCCCTCCAACAATAACAAAATATAGCAATTTAGAAGATAGTACACGGGGATTATGATTCTTCGGGATCTCAGGGTCTGAATAAATGTCTATATATTATAAATTTGTTGACAAGTAACAAAAATATATATACCAAACACACATAAACTCCATCCAACTCACATATTCTTAGCCCTTTGTTGTGCTGTTGTGTTTTTATTGTTGGTAGTCATGTCAAACAAGCAGAGCAGTAGTACTAATGAGAAATTATATAAAGAAGCTGGCATAGACTATAAAGCCATCAAGGAGAAAAGAAAGAAACGCGGGGAGATTAGGAGGAAGATTAGGAATAGCAATCGAAGGCAGCATCACGAGATGAATTCAAGAGGCCTTCTTTTCAGCAATATATTGCCTATTTTCAACAATATGTGGCAACGCCTTTATACTGTACCCAAAGAGTTATTCGATTCCATTATTAGAATGATTTGGATTTTCAATTGCTTTGCATTCGGTTTCATTATTGGCTTGCTTGAAAAGTTTACCTGGATTATCAGAATGATTGGATCTGTGGTCATATTGATTTATGGTTTCATTATTGGCTTACTCCGCAAACCATTCAAGCTCTACCAAGAAAGTAAAGTAATGGAGAAAGATATTATCATGGGAGAGTGTAGCATACAACATGAAGATAACAATGGTACTACAAGAGAAGAAGATTGCCAGATTCACACGGAGAAGATCTATGTGAGGTCTTCTTATAGAAAAAAGCTTACGGGTAAACAGGGTAGGAAGAAGAAGAACCTTATCAATGAATCAGGTGTGAAAGATATTGTAGTTGGTACATCTATTATAGATGGGTTTAGAGACAATTATGTATCAGTTCAGTTAACGGGGAGTAGAGAAGGTATAGAGAAAGCACTTTCATTGATCCAGTCTACAATTGGAGACAATTGGTATAACTCAGTGTTCAATTTTGAGGATAATGAACCGACTTCCTCTACACTCTACCAATCCCGAACAACCTCAACTTCGGTACTAGAAAACGTACCTTCTCAATCAAATGAAAACATTGAAGAGACACAAGCACAACTCAGAGCTGAGAAGATAGTAAACGAGATTATTGATCGGGGTCGAGAACCGCTGGTGCAACTCAAGAAGGCAACAGAGCAACCTACTTCCGAAGAAAAGAAACACTTGACTAAGGAAGAACTTTGGCCTTACTTTGCTTTTAATGGGGCACTCCTATCTTCTTCCCCGCCTGATACCCGGAACAGGATAATCGATGAACATTTCTACCCACTAATCAATCAACCTCATTCAAATCAATTTACAAGGGTTATTATGAACATGTTACATAACATCGATGTACCGGACTTGTTGCGTCTATATGAATCTCCTGAGGCACTCAATGCCAAGATCCAAGAGACAGTTGAACTGTACAAGGAGCAAGAGAAAGAGAATTTACAGGAAGAGGTCGTGCCTACTCTTGGGCAACACCATTCACCGAAGGAATGCGAAAATAACTGTACTCAAAGTCGCATCACAATGGCATACGTACCACCACACAGGAGAGGAAAGAAAAACATAACCGGAAATGGTGGTAGCCTGAATGAACTTGCTAAAAGATCAACCAACCATATCCCAGCGAATGATGGAAATGAACTAACTGAACGATCCGGAAGTAAGGCATCTGAGGAATTCTCTTTCGATATGAATGAGAATGATCCACTTCTTCTCTTCTTGAAGTCACAACATACATGCATCACAGGAAATGTAGATGAGTTTTATACTTGGCTTGTCAAATCGGAGGACATTGGCTCTATGGCTGCCTTGAAGGAGGCTGTTAGTGATGATGTCTATCTCAATGAGAAAATGAAGAAACGTGATGGCAGTTCTGGGGTTAAGGGGTTCAAGCTTAAACCATTCCAACGAGCTGTATTGGATTATGAAGGTACTGCTTCAAAAGATGCCTCTTCTTCCCCTTCTTTACCAGAAGAGTATTTGACGATGATGTCAGGGTGCAATCGTGACCCTCCTGAGGATCTTGTTTGCCCCATTAGTCTTGTTCTCATGACAAACGATCCGGTTGTTGCAGCCGATGGTATCACTTATGAACGAGCATCTATCGAAGATTGGTTTGAGAAGAGCAAGTCCAAGGGTAGTGTTATTCATTCACCAGTACAGAAATGGAGAGTCTGATATTGATACCAAACATTAGCGTTAGGAATATGGCGAGGGCATTCAAAGAAGGGAAGTAGGGGGGAAGTAAGAATGGCTAGATGTAGAATTCAATAAGTTCATATTTTCTGTATCAATTTGATTACTCAAACATTACTAGACTTTAGCCTACAGGTAAAACCTCGCCTGATTCGATAAGCTGCCGACCAAACACCCCAGGTAGTCCCGATAATTTGGGAAACTCCAGGCAGTGCTTATTTGGCTTTGCAACAATAATCCCTTCATTCAACTCCCTATATCCAATATCAAATACAATTTGAGCCAAAACTTTGTAACGAGCATTAAGATCCGCTCGGAGAGCCTCGAGACGTTTGTGAACACGCTCCAATTGATCTTTGGAGGCCATGGCAATAGACAGTTCAATCTCTGCCTCACGAATAGTCTTGGAGAGCTCGGACAATGTAGTTGCCGTGATCTCTTGATCATCTGTGGTGGCATCAACACGGCCAGCATTCAGCTTCTGTTGACGGGTTACCATATCAAACCAATCTTTAAACTGTGCACGGAACATTTCTTCATCCCAAACTTCCTCAACCTGCTCAAGAAGAGCAAGGAGTGTATTCTTGCTTCCCTTACTTCCCCTTTCTTCTACTAGAAACGGCATGTTTGGGATGCGGAGCTGTTCAAGAAGTTTACGAACCTCAAACAGAAAATGTTCAAGATAAAAGAACTCTGTAGAGTTCTCCTCTGCAGAGAGCTCTGCAAACTCATCGTCGGTCATCTCTGAAATGAAGCTTTTGTCACCAATAATGCTTGGTTTGGGGAAGAATGGGATTTCAAGAGATGAGTCTATTGGGCCCTGATTATGACGAGGAATGTCTTGGAGGTCAAGTAAGAGTGGTCGGATGCCAGTTGACTCGTCCACATCTGGCTTACGTCTTAGGATAGACTTGAGTCTCTGTATAGGTGATGTGAGAATTAATCAAAGGTTAGCAAAAGTACCACAACATTCAAAAGGACATTACTTGTACTTGACTTCATAAACTCACCCTGAGTAATTCTCTCATGTATGGTACCTCCGCCCAACTAAAGTTAGAAGTTAGCGGTTCAAGTGTATCAGCAGGGAAGTCTTCATCATCAACCACCCCTTCTACCATCGCCACAGCTCGAATCCTACCCTTCCAAACATTCATAATTTCAGCCGCTAGGTTAGACAATGGTAATAACATTTGAGACATTTCCAACTCCATCCGTTCACAACATCTTTCTAACTGTAATGCTACGACGAAGGCAGGATTCTTCCATTTCTCAGTCATTTGTTTCTAGAGAGGAGTATGAAGAAGAGAGATGTGAGATATATAACATTGAACACGGGAAAAGAGGCAATAGTTATCTCAGCTCACCTCCAGTTTCTCGCGTTGCTGATGAAGTGGTGACTTCTTCGCTTCAGCAGATCCCTTCCTCCGAGCTCCAGAAGTTTTGCCACCTGACGTACCATCACCACTTCCCGTATTATGATAATCTCTCAAATATCGTTCTACCAATTCAATCTTCGGTGCGGCATTTAAATTCATATAACTTTCCCACAATGCACGCATCGGCGCGCGATATTCACATTTTACTAAATACAATCGTTTCGACACTACCGCATTGGATTCCACAGCGGCTCTGAATTGGTTCAATGCATTGGGAATAGTATTAGGTAACAGTTCCGATATTAGATATTGCAATGAATGTACTGCCTCTAGTGACGGGAAGACATGTGGATAATTCTCTGCCTCGGTTGGTGGAGTTAAGACACATCCCATTTCTTCGGGAATATCTTTATTTGATCGAACATTGATGTTAGTATATCGTTCTAATCCATGTGTATTAACTAATGATACAAACCGATGTTTGGATAAGGTCTTTAATAATCGTAGGCATCCTCCGATGGCCTCATCTGCCCAATGAAAGTCGGGACAGTATAATCGTGGTGATTCCCATGTATCACGACGTGGTTGGGAGTTGTAACATCGTCCTATTCCTGCATCGGTGGATGTTACAAACGATGATTGACCTGATGATGAGGATAATGACGTCCCGGCTGGTGAGGTACTACCCATTGGACTTGGTGACTGCTGAGTTGACGTTGATGATGATGGAAATGTGCCATCATTATTCGATACACCAACACCACTTTCACCACCATCCAATCCACCATTTAATGAATCCACCAAAGATGAATTAGCACTCTCACTTAATCGATCAGTAGTTAATTTACTAATAGCCTCATTTGCCGCCAAGTAACATTGTTTTGCAAAATCTTGCAATGTTTCAAATTCATTCCAATTTGATATTTCATTCATATACATTGATTCAGTACCAACATTCGTACCCTTAACATGTGCCTTACCCATCTTATTCACAAATGCACCCTCACCTAAAAAAACACCATTATAAACAGATGCACCAATGGCCACTAACTTTTCTTCTCTTGCTTTCTGTCCATATTCATTAATCGGCCAAAATGGATCATTATACTTGTATAAATTTAATCCACCACTAAATGGCACTCCTACTGCATATTTACATTCTTTTAGTAGTGTGGCAGAAGTTTCTTTTAATATTAGAAATTCATTTAAGAGTTTAGTGGCGGAGGATATTGTTGGTACTAATTCTGCTTTGTAGGCTGAGTAGAGTGTTGTGTCTAATAGTGTTGTTAATGCTGGTGATGCTGTTACTGATAGATATTCCTCTTCTTCCTCTTCGTTGTTTGAGTTTGAGTTGATGCTTAAAAAGTTTCGAGCATCTTTGGTCTTATCATCACTTAGCTTATTATTGGTGTGTTGCTGATCTTTACCACTTGATAGTAAGATATCAAATGGACTTTTGAGTAACCGATAAATGTAATGGAATATCATTAATGGTATTGATAGTAGTGATGGCAGTGTCGATGTTGATGTTAACTTTTTATTTGGTGCTTGAGATGGCGTTGTGTTATGAGCGGCAGCTTGAGGTGTAGGCCGAGTACTTGATACAGCAGATCCAGACGATGATTGACGTGATGAATTTGAATTCATCCTTCTATGTGATGATGAGGATGTAGTACGTGCCATTTTGATGATATATTATGTCTTTGAGCTGTATGTGTAGACAGTTGTATATTATGATGGGACGTGTTAGAGTGCGTGGGTATAACGACTAGAGACACTCGAATATGCACGTATTGCAACTGAGACAGTGAAAAGATGCGCAATAAACAATTGCAAATGTCATCCACCGGTTAATAATGAAGCAGTGTCAATACATATGTAATCAGCCGAGTTAGATATCTATACTTCCAACACAAACCTTCACTTCTTCCAATAAAAATAAAAAGCTTATACATTATGATGCGATCCCTAACCCCAACCAAACTCAAAAAGCCGATAACAAACTTACTAATACAATGAACAATGAAGACAGGGTAGTGGTAGTTCGTCAAATATATAAAATATGGAGAGTATGTAGATACAGCGGCAAGACAAGCTTGCGACTTGCGTCGTGTAGATTGAGGTTCTACTCTCATAAAAAGATACCAACAAAGGTATCCTATGTTTTGGAGCGTTTGCCCCCGCGATCATGGATGTTTGACCTTGCTGTCTACACGGAAGTCTAAGGAGGTATACGTTGCTATTGACCCAGTGAATATGATAGGTTTACTTGCTTATGAATTGATTGAATTATATGCAAAACATCTATAAGATATATCTTCCCCTCTCGTGATTCCTTAGCCATTCTTCCCCCCTATTTCCCGTCTTTGAATGCCCTTGCCATGTTTCTAATACCAATATTTGGCATCAACGCAAGGCTATCCATCTCCGTGCCATGAACTGGTGAGTAAATACTGCTGCCCTTTGTCTTGCTCTTTTCGAACCAATCTTCAATCGATGCTCGCTCATAAGTGATACCATCGGCCGCGAGTACCGGGTCGTTTGTCATGAGGACGAGACTAATGGGGCATACGAGTTCATCAGGAGGCTCCAATGTCTCAGATAGATTCTTTATTTGGCATTGAGGTAAACTGTGATAACCGCTATTGGTATTATATTCCCGTACAGCTCTTTGAAATGCCTTCCGCTTGAATCCTTTAATTCCGGAACCTCCTCCATCACCAACCTTCATATCATTAAGATAATCATCATCGCTAACAGCCTCTTTCAAGGCCGTCATCGAGTCAATGTCTTCAGATTCAACAAGCCAAGTATAGAATTCTTCCACACTGCCTTTGATGCATGCATGTTGTGATCTTAAGAAGTTGAGTAGCGGATCATTCTCATTCTTATCGACAGTAGATACTGCCTTGGGTGCCTTGCTCTCATTGTTGACGCTTGACACAGACGACTCAGTGATTGTTTCGCGGGTGGTTATACCTTGTGTATCGTTGGCATCGATTTTCGATGGTACCGAATCTTCTTTTTCCTGTACTGACTTGTTGTAATCTTGCGTTGTTGAAGATATGCATTTCGTTACTTCAAGCACATCCTCATATTGATTTGGGAGATGATTAGTTTCTTTTACTGATTGTGGGGCTTCTTCCTCCTCTAGCACAGCCGCTTCACCGGCGATTGCTTCGTCAGTGATACTAATATCGTCTTCTTTAGTAGCGGCATCTGTATCAGTTAGGATAATATGCGTCTCATTTGGGAGAGGAGCAGCTTCTTGTAGCGGCTGGACTGGCATTGCATTGAGAGGTGCAGTCGATTCACCGGCGGTTGCTTCGTCTGCTTTACAAATATCGACTTCTTGAGAAGCGGCATTCATAACAGATGGTGTATCCTTGTCTTCTTCCGGAACTTTAGAACAAATAGAGGCATCTTTGGATGATACAGCCTTGCTGTGTTCAAACTGCTCGGCTCCAGCTTTCTCCTGTTCATTATCATATTCGGCTTGTTCTGCTGCAAATCTAGCCTCTACCTCCTCCTTAAGTCTTGTCTCTTCTTCTGCTTGCTTTATCTTCGCTCTAGCTGCAGCCTCTTCCTTCTTCCGTTGACGTTTCTTGGCATTCTTCTTACGATTCCGGTCCGCTCGTTTGTCATCCTCGATCTTCTTTATTGATGATTGAATCTTGTCCTCAAGTGCTGATAGATTCCCATTGCAATACTGTTCATAGATTTGCAATAAGTCGGAGTTGTCTTCATCATACAGCATATCAGTTATCTTTCTTGCTAGAAGCTCCGGCTGAGTTTTGTTGATAAGGGCATAGAAATGTTCCTCAACTATTTTGTTTCTAGCATCAGTTGTATTAGCAGATGTGAGTACCTCCTTAAAGGCCACCACACCCTTGAGTATCTCGACATTTTCATATTTTGATTGAGGCTGATCGGAATTCTTTGCTTTGGGTGAACTAGGTAGATCGGGATTTGCAGGAGGCAGGTCAGATGATTTGGAAGGTAGCAGCTCAATCTCCTCGTCTACATTCTCCTTACCAACAGCTTCTCGGATCAATTCGACTGCCTTCTCAATAGATTCCTTACTGCCTTTCACATGCACAGGTACATAAGTCTCCCCGTTTGATGACTTGATCTTGTACATGACTGTCGGCTGGCCAGTCTTCTTTTCAAGTTCAATACCCTCAACACCTGATTTGCTTATCAATCCTTTAATCTTTCTCCCCTGATTACCATTGAGCTTCTTTGTGACAGATGCTTTGACATAAATTGTTTTTTCTAATGGATTAGTTGCATTGATTGTTTGTTCAAAAGCCAACGAAGCATTGCTAACGGCAGATGGCCAAGCAAGTGCAATACTGTTGACTAATGCATCATGTTCTGAAGCCGAATGCTTCCGTTGAGACTGGCTCTGTTTATTCTTTCTTAATTTATTGGGAGTGTTCATTAGTTCTATAGCCTTGACCAAGTCATCAAGTGCCTTGGGATCTCTGATTACATAACCTAATTTGGATCTTTCCATATTTAAAAGTACCTCTATAACACGATTCGCATAATTTGGGTATTTACGCCAGATGAATGGTTCGAGATAATATTCAATTGTTTTGTAATCGACATCCGGTACACACATCACCATAGATAGTTTATTGTATAGCAACGTTTCGCAGATTTCCTCATCCCATTGTATGTTTGCTGTAGGCTTCTCACAACTAATTTTTGCCTTGCCGATTGTATCTTGAATCATCTTCATTGCATTTTGTATAGCTTTCTCACTACCTATTAAACGATATATTGAATAATCGTTTAATAATTCAATATCTGTCATAGTTTTAATATCTGTCAAACCTGATTCACGTATTAGGTTCGTCTTTTCCCAAATACTGCGGGGACGCTTAATATATACTGTCTTTTCCTTTTCAGTATTTTGTTCACTGTATTCTTCCCTTTCAATTTGACTTTGTGGGTGTGTTGGCCTTTCACAAGTAACATTATCCGATCCGATTAAACCTCGAATCCACTTAATTGTATTTTGCAATTCTTCCTCATGCACAAATTCCAAACTCACTGGTAAATAATTATCTCCTAATCCAGGCACAACAGTTTTCCCTATTTCAATACCATCAATGCCCGGTTCACCGGCGCTTTTCAATAGGAGGAGGTTATCATTAAGTTTTTTACTGCATGAAGACTTTATATAAATAGATAACTTTTTATTTGGTGATGTTTGAGATGTGTTTTGTGCGGCGACTGGAGGTGAAGGTCGGCTACTTGATAAACTAGAAAACGATTGACGCGATGAAGTAGTACAACGATTGGATGAACCCGATCCAGTTCGATGTGATGATGAGGATGTAGTACCCATGACTTTATAATATCTTGTATGTCTGTTTACCTAGAGACAGTTGTTTATTATGATGAGATGTGTTAGAGTGGGCGGTAGAGACATATAAGAGATGTACATTAAATTGCAAATATCATCCACCGGTTAGTAATGAAGCAGTTATTATGTAATCAACCGAGTTTAAATATCTCTTCCAATACACAACATTCACTCCTTCCAATAAAAATAAAAAGTACTTGGGGTATATATATTATGATGCAGATCCCTATCCCCAACCAAACTCAAAAGCCGATAATAAACTTACTAATACAATGAAAATGAAGACAGGGTAGTGGGTAGGTCGTCAATATATAATAATATGGAAGTATCGTAGATGGCAAGCAGTAACAATATTGCTTTTGATCTCTTTGATGCAATCGTTCTACTCTCATAAAAGGATACCAACAAAGGTATCCTTATGTAACTGCATGCAGGAAAGAGTTCTGAGGATGATCCTAAGATGTTGTGACCTTGTTGTCTAAGTAGGTATGTTGCCATTGACCCAGTGAATATAATAGGTTTACTTGCTTATGAATCGATTGAATTATATGCAAACATCTATAAGATAAATCTCGTGATTCTTTAGCCATTCTTCCCCCATAATCCCTGGCCATAACTGTTTACTATTTCTTGTCTTTAAATGCCCTTGCCATGTTTCTAATGCCAATGTTCGGTGTCAATGCCAAATTCTTCAACTTGGTACCATGTATTGGCGAGTAAATAATGTTACCCTTGGCCTTACTCTTCTTGAACCAGTCTTTAATCGACGCACGCTCATATGTGATGCCATCGGCCGCAACAACCGGGTCGTTTGTCATGAGAACAAGACTAATGGGACATACCAGTTCATCAGGAGGCTCCAATGTCTCCGATTGATTCTTCATTTGACATAGAGGTAAACTTTGATGAACCTTGGCAGTAGACTTGGTATATTCCAATACAGCTCGTTGGAATGGTTTAAGCTTGAACCCCTTAACCCCAGAACTACCATCCCGTTTCTTCATTTTCTCATTGAGATAGACATCATCACTAACAGCCTCTTTCAAGGCAGCCATAGAGTCTATGTCCTCCGATTTGATAAGCCAATAATAGAACTCGTCCACACTGCCTTTGATACACGACTCTTGTGATCTTAAGAAGATGAGCAGGGGATCATCATCTGGTCCATCTGTAGTGAAATAGAAGTCCTCCTCTTCCTCCTTGACAACATTCATTTCTGATGCCTCCTCTTGATCCTTAGCTTGCTCCGTGTTTGCTACAGCATCAAATTTAACCACCGTGTCTTCTTTCTTCATATTCTTTTCCTTAGTTGCCCGTTCCAGCTCAGCTTCTGCTCGTTGATGGTCCTTAGTTTGTTGTGCTGCGTCTTCACGCTTAGCCAATTCAGCAAGTCTAATCTCTTCTTCCTTCCTAAGTTGTTGTTGCAATTCCTCCTGTTCCCTTATCTTTTTCAATCTATCTCTTCTTGCTAAGGACCGATGATTCCTAACATCATGCTCATCGGCTTCTGCTCGTTGATGGTCCTTCGTTTGTTGTACTGCATCTTCCTGCTTAGCCAATTCAGCAAGTCTATTCTCTTCTTCCTTTCTAAGTTGTTGTTTCAATTCTTCCCGTCCCCTTGTCTGTTTCTCATGCTCCAACCGCTCCCTTTCATCGGCTCTCTGCCGCCATTGCTTCCAGCTATTAGCTTTCAACGATGAACGGGAGTGGTCGTTTCCCAGTACTAGCACTTCCTCCTTAATTTTATCATTGAGCACTTTGGGATTTTGAAACAAACGGAACAGTTTGGATCTTTCCATCTCCAACAACCTTTCCGTAACCTTTCTCGCATAGTTCGGGTACTTTTTACTGATGAGTTGATACAAGTAACTTTCAATTGTTTTGACTTGCACATCTTTAGATAATGACGCCACGTATAGCTTCACATATATACTGTTTTCATCTCCAGAGTCTGATACATTATCTGTTGATTGAGTCTCTTTGACCTGCTCGTTGTTGGTTGGCTGATCAATCTTGTCACAGCTTACATTCGCTGTACCAATCGTAGCTTGAATCAATTCAATTGCATTTTGTACAGCATCATCGTCTCCTTTCAAAAGTACCGATACATAATTGTCTATTAATCCAACTATTATAGTCGTACCGACTATAATATCATTTACACCAGATTCACTTATTAAGTTTTTCTTTTTCCTACCCTGCTTTCCTGTGAGTTTCTTCTTATAAGAAGACTTTACATATATCGTCTTCTCGGACTGTTGCTGCTGTTCTTGCACTGTATTCTGCACGCTACTCCTAACTCTCTCAACTATAAATCTTACAATATTGATCGGTATCTTTACTATTCCATACATAAAATTGAATATCATCAAAGGTACAGACACAAGTGTTTCCCGATTTGCGACTATAGAATTATGGTTTGTTGCGGGCGTAGATATATTGCATTTATTGTTATCTGAAGGAGCTTTCTCTTTTGCTTTATCTGATTCGGCTTTTATTTCTGCATCTCTAACCTCATCTTTCTTTTCATTCTGTTTGTGATTCCGATTAGTCATCTGCTGAATGACAGCGTAGTATCGAGCCGTCGAATGGTGTTGACGTTTTGTAGCCTCGTCCTCTGATGAGGAGTCGTCCTCGAATGCTTCTTGGAAGTACACCATTTCCTGAATTTTAGAAGCGAGTGCCTTGGGATTTTTTACCAAACGCATCAACTTAGATCTCTCCATCTTTAATAACTTATCTGTAACACTATTCCCGTGTTTAGGATAACAACTAAATATGATTGGTTGTAGAGAATATCTGATTGTATTGACATGGACATCATTAGGTATGCGCTCCAGACGAAAACGTAAATATTCATTCTTCTCAGCTTCATTCAGTTGCTTATATGGATGGTCCTTATCCTCTGCAATATCTTGAACATTACTCTCTTTTTTCGTATCTTGAATACTACTTTCTTTTCTGCCCGTAATCTTCTTCTTGTTTGTTGCAGCTGGTGGAAATTTCATATGTAGAAAAAGGGCACCGATTATTATAATGACCATTACCTCCAGCAAAGTATAAGGTGCAAAAATTTGACGAACGTAATTGGCAATGAAGGTAGTATTCTTAATAAGGTACGATATCATCCTATGAAATATATAAAAGTTATTCTTTGGCGGGGGTCGGAATTTGAAGATTCCCTACTCCAAATATGTTCTTGAATTTTGTGATATACTGCAATGACTGGTATTTACTCTCATCCGATTCATTCTGAGCAGCAATACAACATATTATATCGTTGCAGCATAAGGCAATAAGTGTTCTAAAATGTTACTCATAATATTTCTTACATTCCATGACGCGGAGGCGTATTACTAGATTAGCAGCCAATTTAATGGTGCCATATAGATTCAGATGATGATACGCTAAGTTTGGATAGGCCGTAATTCAAATAACACATCCTCATCTTGATTCATACACAACTTTGCATCACCTCAGACCTACCTCATCACTCATCTGACTTCTGATACTCTCATAAAAATTTAGGATACCAACAACTCAAGGTATCCTTATTTTGCCCTCACTATATTTGCTCCCCTCTATTTCCCCATGTTTGCTCTATTGCAATCAGCGCTGCCTTTGTTTGCTCGATATAATCGCCCCTAATCAGTTTGGTATACTCCAGGCATTGACATTAACTCAGTTTTTAACGCTCTTTCCAATAGTGGTGGTGGCTTGGTTACTTTAGTACTAATACAACGATTATTTGACGAAACATAAGTGGCAACTTTTTTGCTAGAATTATTAGTAGTGATAGTATATTAATAATAATATGAGCTCCATATTCTCATCAATATACTCATTCATATCAAGCTATAGTCCTATTGGTGGTCAACAGCCATACCAAACAGAGGTTGCAAATCTAAGCACGAGAGATAGAGATACATTAGTAAATGAGATTGCAAATAGTGTAAATCATGAAGAAGTAGAAGGTAGTTTGGCAGAGCTTGAAATAACATTAGCAGAGTGTAACTCCTCTCTTGAACAATTTGACAAGAAAGAACGGTTTTTGGGCGTACGTATAAACAGTTATAGGAAGTTAGTGCGACAACGAGATGAACTAATTGCTACATTGCAATCAACAACAAACACAAATAATGAAACGGATGAGTTAGAAAGTACACAGATAGATCAACTCAATACACTTCAGGCAAAGCATGCTGCTGACGAAAAGAGTTTGCAAAGTGTTGTAGAGTTACACAAGGAGATCATATCCGAGATTGAATCACTAAGAAGGAGGATAGCTAATCTAATTGAGAAGAGGGATAGCATCCTTCAGAGCAGAGAGCAGTGCAATGACTTTTTAATGGCTGCAGAGGAATACAATCATGTAGTTTCTCTGGATGATATAGAAGATAGTACTTAAATCTATGATAACAAGTAAAACACACATAATACTGTTTCACTAGAGGATATAGAAGATAGTACTTAAATTAATAACTAGTAAAGTACACATAACATTCGTCTATCTTCAATTCATTATTTACAAACCCTTCACACTATGTCAGCTCAGCTTCTTCGTTGTTCATGCTCTCTTCTAACGCCAGGTCTTCCTCTTCTTGATCCTGGTTATCTTCTCCATTATCTACCCCAGAGTCAGTACCATACATCAACGCATCTACTGATCTAATCACTCTCGGTCCTTCCCACAAATCCTTGAGCTCGCCTGCTCTGTGTCCAATGTATACCATTGTCCCAAGACAGCAAGGGACCAAGTATAATAACGCAGGTTGGCCCATTTGCATTAGATATACGGCAGCATTAGCCATGGCCAAACCGACAGCATAGGCAAAAACGACGGGTCCAAAGTAGCCACTTCCACAGCAACAGCACAAGAAGCAGAAGGGATTTGACCAACCACTGGCATCTGGACAAGCGTTGTTGGCAACTCTTCCCGATCCCCCTGATATCAGACCCATCAAACGTTTACTCTCATCATACCGTGATGCAAAGCTCAGTAACAATCCTGGAAGGACAATGTCACCAAGCCCCAACATACTGCACCCACCTTGATAATCACCAAGTCTCGGAATAGCAAACAACATTGGCAATGGATCACCGCCCTTGCAATTAGCATCAGAGGGATACTTCTCACACCAACTCGGATCAGCCTTGGGCGGACCACCACTAGTGGCAACATTTACCATAATACTCTCACCATGTTTCGTCAACAATGGTGTCACAAAGACAAAGAAGATATCATAAAAGAATGCCACAATAAGCAGGATTGCACCAACCTTGATGGCATTCAATTTGATCGTCTCCAAAAAGAGCATACACATGCACAATCCAAATATGTCTTGAATAACCCAATAGAAAACAAGTGTATCTGGATGAGGAATAGTAAATGCTACCCATAACCAGGTTGCTCCTGTACCATAGGATATAATCAATGCTGCAATATCCAGTGGTGCAATAGGACCAAAGAAACTCCATAAACATGCCAAGCAATGTCCTTTAATACCACCCCGCAATGCCTCACGTGTTGCATTCTCCTCCGACAGGAAAGACATGTTCGTTAATGGTCCATGCCATTTTAACTTACGACATAATGCCGTCAGTCCAGGATGGACAATAATCTGTGCAAATGCACCCGAACAACCAAATGCATACATGATTTTCACCACATTATAAATCTTGAAAAAGAATAATACAAGTAATGATGTTGATGCCATGACGATGAAACCAATGGCATGTCCAGCTGTTAATTCTAATGATTCTTCTTGATGGGGTGATATGGCTGGTGTACTTGCTCGGATGATGGCGGCATCATCACTTGGGTCTTCACGATAGATGGTACGTTCTTCACCACCCTCTCCTCCTGGATTACTAGTTTCATTACCTACCGGGTCCATGGTCATTGTACCCCGAGCAGGTGATGACGGAGGTGTATTCGATCGACTCCTTGCTCCACTTCCATTGCCTCCACTACGTTGTTGAACACGACGAGTACCATTCTCACCATCACCACCATTATTATCATGTTCCTGACGTGCCTTCAACTTACGCTGCATAACCACAGCCTTACTAACTTTACGAATATCAATAGATGAATGATAACTAGCAATCCATGCAACAAAGACACCAAATGCCCATATAATTACTGCACTTGGATTGTATTCTGGTTTGTATCGTTGATAGATGCTAATAACAATTGGATCACTTCCTTTGTTGGAAGATACACCTTTTACTAAATCTAATAATTCGGTAGATTCCTCCATGGTGATATATACTACTGGAATTGTTACTTCATTCACTTCGTCTTTGGTACGGTTGGGTAGTGTCGTATCTGAGAATAACCATACATGCATATCCCATGCACAACAAGCTTCATACTTCACACTACCGTCATCTTTTGTTTCATTATTACCAGTAACTAAACAACGTTGACTAGCACAACTATTCACAAAGCTTTTGGTAACATCTTGTGTAACATCATACTTGACACATAAATTATTTTCCGATTTACCCATTAACAAATCATCATTCTGTTCATTATACCCACCAGGCATTTTCACAAAATCTAAACTCTTAAACTCTCCTTCAGGAATCAACGCCTTACTATAATCACAATCATAATCATACTTATTAACTGGCCATAATACATCTTTCGTAGTATAATCAGTACGTGTTTTAGCATCATTACATTCTTCATTATTACACTCTAAAGTTGTGTTTGTATAATTTAATGAATATCGTGAACTTAATGTACCATAAATGATTATTGCAGAGGCACCTAAATGTTGTGCTGATAATGCCTTGGATTCGAAAGAGCATTGTCCACGTGGTACTAACATTACTGTATTTGTATATTTCTGTTGTTGTTTAGTTGAAGTTGAGTAATCACTCCAACCTTCATGTTCATTACATAAATATTCATCATCAATAGGTGGTAAAGCCGGCGTAACACCTACACCATTAATACGTGAATTACCTGAGGAGCCAGCTTCTAAGAATGAGTTATGTCGCTGTTGATATTTAGCAACTTGACCACCAAATGAGGCTTGTGAGGCGTAGAGTGTAATTGCGTTTGAGACTGCTGTTTCCGGTAGATAAATGTCTATTGCTGCTGTTGGTAATATTGCATCTGTTGATTGCGGTAGTAGTAATAGCAGTAAGAGTAATAAAGTGGTGAAGAGGAATGATACTGGAGAAGGTAGATCAGCCATGTTGATGCACCGACTTGTGTGTTTATGAATAGTGTGTTTTATCTATATTTTTTGCAATGAGAAGATGACTGAGCGGAACACTGCCCGTTTGGCGCTTTCTTACGCTGAAGGGTGTTTGTATTAGCTTTGTCTCTAGATGATATTGCCGCGTTAGACTATCACTACTGGTTTGTGGTCATTGTTCATATCGCTCCCACTATACGAAAGACTCCCAATTAGATATTACGCTAAGCTACGCTAAGTAAGTAGACAATAATAGTCTAAGTTCACAAGTTCAAGTGGATGGATGATATTAAGGCATGTATTTATTTTAGAATAAACTTATCGCGTATATATCTATAAAAGTACGATATTGGCTACGGCATTACCACGTTTATATGCGAATGCGAGGACCTCGATAAAACGATCAATATAACAACCATAAATTATGTCTAACCGTCGAAGGAGAGATATAACAAACCAAACACAGCCTGAAGATGTAGCCTTGATTGCACCAATGTTACTCGAAGCACTAGGTGGTTCGATAATTGACGGCATCGGTAGCAGGAGTATGAGGAGTGTTGGTAATCCAGAGGACAATGCCTTCTTAACTTTAATGATTAATGAGGCTAGGGAAGAAATGAGGAATAGGGGATTTGATTTTGACGATAATGGGAAGATCAAAGAATATAAAAAGACAGTTTATGTATCAGTATCTGCCAAAAAGCAAATTCGTAAGGCATGTTCTTCCATTCTAAGTAGTAGTAGCGTTGATATTTTAGAGGCAAGATTAGGGTATGAAACTCTCATGGCAACAAATGGAGAAAGATACATTCCCGTGCATTTGAAAACTAGAAGATGTGGACAAATAGAAAGGCAATTACAATTATTGAAGAACATGTAGGTGGCTTGGAAAATATACATCATGATATCAATCTCGCAACTAAGGAACATGAAAAGGCAAGTGTTAGAAGGAACTTGAGGATTGGGGCAATTAAGAGTGGATCACATGTTGATAACATATACATTGATTATGAAAGATTGAAGGCAACAAGCGGAGAGACATATGTATTAGTGGATATATTAGGGAGCGGAGAATCCATACAGAAGGCAATTGTGTTGATTCAAGAACAAGTTGGTGTGGATAATTATGAGTTGGATATTGATCTTCTAGATGATGATACGAGTGAGGATAATAAGAAGAAGGGGGTACCCAATACCGTTAATAAGGAAAATAAGAAACAACAAGAGATAAGGGAAAAGATCAGGAATGGAATCAGTAATAGGGAAAATATTATCCGCGAAAATGAAGCCCGCAACAAAATATTGGACGTTGTCATTGTTCTTGGAATAGTGATGATTGCTCTAACGGTCACTATGAACGTTTCGACTGATTATTGGTTTATCAAAATGAGCACATTTGGTATACAAATTATTAAAGCAGCCACGAATGGATGTAGACTGGCTGTGCAGAAGGCATTTGTATTGACTCAAGAAGGAGGTAGTATAGACCATGTTAATTGGACGATCAATTATGGACGGGAATGGCTGCAATTGAGACATGATCAGGTACTTCTAACGATGAAGTACTTCTCGATGATGGGGTGTTTTATTTTTGCTTTAAAACTCGTTGGGAAACTCCGTCTATACTTCAGGCGTTACCAGGCAAAGAGAGTACGACATCATATAATCTACGTTAAATCTTCCCAGTCAAACATTATCGCCGGTAAACAGGGTCGGAGAAAGAAGAAGGGGATTATTAACAAATCAGGCGTTGAAGATATTCAAATCAATACACTATCCGATAGTGATGATTACTTATCAGTACATGTGGTAGGGAATAGGCAGTCTGCACAAAAAGCAATTGTATTGATTCGAGAAGCAGTTGGTGTAGAAAATGTGACAGAGGAATATGTCAGTACTGATCAGCCGTTTGTATCTCCGCCGACTCAAAACTTATCTTCGTCTACAGCAGCGTATGCAGATATCTCTACTGACTCCGAGCCTCAATCAAATCAAGAAGATAGTTTACCAGAAGACAAAGGTATTGCACAACCTACAGTGAATAATGTTAGCTCCAATACCCCAGAGGCTCAAGAGCAAAATGCCGCTGCCGCTCAAGAACAACAAAGTACAATAATACAAGATGATATCCTCGTACAAGATGACGTAGTAGCTGAAGATTACGCAGGTGCTGTTGAATCTTCTACACCACTAACAACTGAACCAAAGGACGTGATCTTGCCTGGTACTTTAGAGCAACCGCAGACAGTCGAAGAGCCAGAGGAATGTACTGTGCCATCTGAAATCGGCATCAACAACACTACTCAAGGTATAACCACCCGTGAAACAATCACTGGGTCTTCTGTGTCAAGCTTTAACGACGGAAGCAAAGCATCCAAGACACTATCTACTGTCGATATGAACGAGAATGATCCATTACTCATCTTCTTAAGATCACAACATGCATGTATCAGAGGCAGTGTGGACGATTTTTACAGTTGGCTAGTCAAATCTGAGTACATTGACTCGATGGCGGCCTTGAAAGAGGCTGTAAGTGACAATGATTACTACAATGATACAATGAAAGTTGGCAGTGGTAGTTCTGGCATCAAAGCGTTTAAGCGGAAGGTATTCAAACGAGCCTTATCGGAGTATGATACCAAGTCTACTGCCAAGGTTCATCAAACTTTACCACAATGTCAAATGAAGAATCAATCGGAGACATTGGAGCCTCCCGAGGAGCTTATGTGCCCTATCAGTCTTGTCCTCATGACCAACGACCCAGTTCTAGCAGCCGATGGTATCACATATGAGCGTGAACATATTGAAGATTGGTTTAAGAAAAACAAGGCAAAGGGTAATGTTATTTACTCACCAGTACACGGTACGGAGATGGAGAGTCTAATATTGATGCCGAGCATCACCGTTAGGAACATGGCAAGGGCATTCAAAGACAAGAAGTAGGACAAGGTAGGATATATATAGTAATATGAGGGAAAATTGAAAGAGAAGATGAGATGAGGTGTATCTTAATGTTTTTATAATTCAAACCGGTTTATAAGCAAGTAAACTTTTATATGACCTACTTAACGCAATGGAAGGCTCGATTGAGAGGTATCCTTTGGTATCCCCCCCTGTCATTTTTTTCTCTCATACATCCATTCATCACCACTCCTCATTGGCATAGGCGGTGTTTGCAATGGCGAGGACAAAGGAAGAGAGAGAACAACGGCGTCTTGAAGCCAAAGAACGTGCTGCCAAACGCAAGGCCGCGAAGTTAGCTGCCAAAGAAGCAGGCATCGATCTTAATGATACCTCTCAAACAATAAAGAAACTCGATCACAATGAATTAAGCACTAAACTCAAAGAATGTAAAGAAAACAATGCTACATTACCTTTATTGAGTCTACCAATTGATGCATTGGCAAAGATTGTACGATTTCTACCAGCTCGTGAATTTGGTGCTTTAGGGAGTACTTGTACTTTATTGAATCACACATTAGGTGGATGTCGAATTGCACACATTAGTAGTAGATTAATGAGGAGAGTAGATGAAGATGGGAAACAATCATCCTGTGGATCTATGTGTTTGGTTGGTGGATTGCAATTGTGTAGTGGTCGGAAAGAGGCACAGGTGAGTTATTGGTAGAGATTATATGATTGATTGAAAAAAGTGTGCATATCATATGTGCATTCTTACACATCTCTCTTGAATACACTGCACTGCATACTTCAATATGATTACATGGGAAAAAAGGACATTTTGGATAGATCGCTAACAGCTGGTGGCGAAACAAATAGATTGATATCAAAGAAGATGAAACAATACAATAAAAAGAATGCAGGTAAAGAAGATGGAGAATGTGATGAATATCCTGCATATGCAAGGTTTGTCGAAGAGGCTACGATTGGATACTCGGCAATGCAGTGTAGTAGACATGGAGTTTTCCCTACCCACATGCAAGGGCGATTTGTATCTTGCTCGCCAGAGCATACACTTCTGAGACTAGGCGGCGGTGGTAATACACATTCTGGAGCTGGTGGCTCAGGCTGTACTGCTTGGGGAGTGGGCAAAAGAGGACAGCTTGGTCAGGGGAAACGAGAGGATGAACCAGAACCGAAGATGTTATTGCAAAAGATTGGATACGGAATTCGAATTGTACAAGTCAGCGCTGGTGGAGGATTAGTTAGAGTGGCCCATTCTCTTTTACTCACGAGTACAGGACGAGTTCTTTCATTTGGTACCGCTCAATACGGGGCCTTGGGACATGGCTTTGATGCAGGGAAACAACTAAGTGATTGTCTAAGACCTCGATATATCGATGCTTTGAAAGATACCAAGTGTATTTGTGTCTCAGGAAAGTCCGAGTTTGTGTTGTTTTGTTGTGTGTTATGGTATGTTCAATATGAAGACTCGGCAATTCAAATACTTCATTTGAACTTAGTTGCCTTTATGTGATTGCCTTTGCAAGCCGCATGTTCTAACATATGTTGCAATCACTTCTTTGCATCTTCATAAATATGAAACGCGCATCTTCCAGCTGGTGAATTGCATTCTGGTTGCGTTACTATTGACGGTGATGTTTATACTTGGGGAGAAGGCTTTTGTGGTCAGCTTGGCTTGGGAGATAGACGACCTCACCTTCTACCAGAACAAGTTACTAAAGGTGGACTGGAGGATGAATGTGTATCAAACATTAGCTGTGGCTGTCGGCATACTCTGGTTACTACTGAAGAAGGCGAAGTCTTTTCTTGGGGACTGGGCCGATTTGGTGTGCTTGGTCGATCATACACAGACTTTACTTATAATAACGATGTAGGTATGGTTGTTCCCGAAGGTGAAGAAGGACAAGTGCAAGGTGTGGCAGCCGCAGGACCTCCTCCTATGCAGCCTGAAGAAATGGATGCTGTAGTCGAAGCAGCAAATGCTGACGGTGTAGAAATCAATGATTTGATGCATCAGCTGGATGCACTTAATTTGGTAAGATCTGAAAGATTATATTTGTGCATTTGTTTGATTGCTGAAAGTTCGTACTCTCATACAGTTTTGGTCACACCAGACACTAGATGATCCATCGAATCAGTGCTATCCCATGTTGATAGATTCTTTAAAAGGGTTCAGAATTGTTGGAGTTTGCGCTGGCCATCGTCATAGTATGGTTCTTGATGAGCATGGTTGCCTCTACACATTTGGAAGTGGAGCTAGTGGAGCGCTTGGACATGGAGATCTAATCGGGCAAGAGTATCCCATGAAAGTCGTGGAGTTTGGTAAGTTATTTGTTGACAGTTCCGATGTTTGTTGCAAATATATATTCTCAACTGGTTTTGTACTTTTGTATAGACAACAATAATATCAGAATTCATCAGATGAGTGCTGGAGTAGACATCAGCATGGCTGTGTCCACCGAAGGAAAGTGTTATGCTTGGGGCAAAGCAGCCGATGGGAGACTTGGACTAGGCATTGAAAATAGGAATGTTATGATACCCCAACAAGTTACTTTTGAAGGAGATGAAGACTTCAAGGCAGTTGATGTCGAATGTGGATATGTACACTCGCTCATTGTTGGATTAGATGGCTCAGTGTATGAGTGTGGCGGCGTTGGTACTGATGGAAAGGAAGATGGGCAGCAAGATTTAAGCCGTAATACTGGCAAAGTTGGTTACCCCTCGCTGTTGGAAGGGCATAACATTTGGCATAGATTGGCCGAGCCTAAAGAGCTTGTCAAAACACAAAAGTGGCAAAAGTATGGCAAGTATGAGCTAAAAGGAAGGAGCAAAATGATGGCAGAAAGATAATAGAAGTATCATATTAGCTTAACTTAATGAGTTTACTCCTCCTCAATGGTCTTCTCTTATTAACGTTGTCCTCACCCATTCCATTTACTCATTGAGTTGGTTACTCCTCACCAGAATTGATACCAAGGCTTGAGAGAAGGCAAGGTGACCCCCAATTCAAGGAGTCTCGAGAAGGCGGAAGCAAAGTCTTTAAAGAAAGCTTCCTCATTTTTTGCATACAACTCAACGACCTTTTTAAATGATGGATCTTGAATGAGCACCATGTCTGAGGGCAACATCATTAACTTGCCAGTAGAATCTTCGAATTGATCAGGTCCTTCCCAGGGCTTGCCGTTATGAGAGACCTTTGGTGACCAACGCTCTTCTACTAACAACCTAAAGTATTCATTGGAGAAAGTGTTCTCTGCAAATGTCCATGGACCCCAGTATCCCGAAGCTTCCGTGTGGCAACGTCCTAAAGCATGGGCTCCTAATAGAGCTACAATCTCCCGATCATTAAACCCGTAACCTTTTCATCATTAATCGGTTGATACGTCAGAATTGATTTCATTTCAACATGAGGTAAGTATTCATAAAAGGGATATAAACTCACCATAAAATACATCCCTAACGTGTTGAATAGTATTCTTTCTTGATCCCTTGTCAGCATCTGGTAAACGGCATACCTTTGGAGAGGTTTCTCCACTATCAGCATCAGTCCTTCCGAGGCGAAATGGAATCTTTGGACCACCTGATTCTTCCACCGCTACAACTCCTGCCAAAGTATATAAATCAGCATACGAGATTTCTGGGTGTTTGGCCTAAACATGAATCACAATTCAAGATTAATAAGTATTCGTAGGATAAACATTACAACTTGCTTGATAATATAACAGACAAATAACATTATCATTCATACCTTGACACTTTCAAGAGCATTACGAGGGATATCCAAACCAGCATTAGCACCCCATGAGGCCTCTGGATTGAATCTCATTCGAGCACCATCACTTCCACCTGTCTTCTCAACTTTATTGTATGTACCACTGCAATGCCAAGCCAACTAATATGTGGTATTATCAGTTAGATTATAAGATATGATTATAAGATATAATGATACGATTATGAGTTATGAGTATAATATCATAATATTTAAAAGAAGATATACTAAACTAACATAAATAAAGAAATAAAGCAACAACTTACCCTAACAAACGTGCCAGTTAAACTGGTACCATCTCCTCTACGCTCGGCATCATCCTCAATAAGATCGGCAATACTCTTCTTCACAGCTGAAACATCCAATTTTGGTTCAGCCTTGGCTTCGACAACAGCTGGTGATAATGATAAAGCTAATAACACACCGGTGGCAGCAGCAGGAGCTGCATATCTACTTCCTAAACGACTTGCTGATGATAACATGGTATATTCTTTAATATTGCAAAAGAAGGGTATGGTTAGAATATATATAGTAAAGACGGTATATCTTAGTCGATTGCAAAGATCAAAGAGAGCACAAGATATGGTATGTCATTTTTTTTTTCGTCGGCTGCTGTCATCATCTAAATAACAATACACAACCAATCAAAACCGCAGACAAGAGAATGTATTAACCTAATCATATAAATATCAACCTGAATACTTTACCCTTTAGTGAACACAACCTCTGATATTGGTCGAATCTTTTGAGTGATAATGATAAAAGTTTTAGGATGCTATAGCTAGTGGTTGTGCTGGTATCAGGTATCCTTACTTACCAAACTCATTTTCATATCACTTTTGCAGTTTGAAGATTGCAGACTTTTGCCACATCATGATCTCTACCACTACTAATCTTCTACGCCACCAAGCCCGTAGGGCAATATCAAATATATCAGCTAGTAGTAGACATATATCACGAAATAACAATATACCAGCAATATGCACACTTTCGAATAATAATTTAACAAGCAATACAAAACGATGTTTCTCTGCAGAGCCAATTTATGGATGAAAAGCCATTAATTCCTGGTATTGGACGGGGTAAGACATCTACTGGATTGGTAAGTGGATTAAATTATGTATTGTTGCATTTGGATGGAAGTTATTTGTATATGAGATAAAATTGGTGCTATTTTAGTGGTGTGTTTTGATGTATCAATTGCAATTACTTTGTGCATGTGATGTGTGCAATTTTAGCTTTGTTATGCGTGCTGCCATGCGTACAATATGCATTTGCATTGGAGATTAATATCGTTGTAAATGAATGCCATGCTGATATTAGTACACTTGGTATGATCTTGAGGGCAGAGAAGAGATGTATGATTGATGACTTGGTTGTAAAATTTACATTAATTTTGCACAATCTTCTCTATTGCAAATCTAACTCTCAATACCTTCTCTACTTTCCAAACAACCAACATCAACAATAGGTTGGACTAGACGTAGACCATGATGCCGTACCTAAAATGATTGTAAAATACCAAGCACTTCTTGATAAACTAAACGCATCAGACATGCCACCCGATGCACAATATCGTATTAATGTTGAGAAAATAGCAAGATTCCGTATCAAAGCTGCACAGGAGAATTTGGACGATCCCGAGAAGGTGGAAGAATTATGTAACTGTGGACAAGTTGAGGAGTTGGTAATTCAGGCTGATAATGAAATGATTGTTATGAATATGTATTTAAAGAATCGATGGTGGGAGTTGGTTAAGCCTGTAGAGATTGAGTATGATCCAGAGGATGATGATGGTGGACATGGGGATATTGAATGGGGAGAGGCACCAGAAGATAGCAAGAAATAAGAGTGGAATTTAAGTAGTTTGTAAGGGGTTGTGCACATTGCACATTATCTTGTAGGTCGGACACTATTATGTCAAAAAAGACTAAATCACATGTTTAATTAGTATTCTTTTGCCCGTAAACGTAGCTGAGTGAGGCCAGAAAATGAGTTTGGTAAGTAAGGATACCTG
>Ga0214479_100011_pt1 | contig 103202 bp, 80 predicted proteins | sample M1_20Mar14CPVII9_5_FD_165054 | JGI IMG/M metagenome (GOLD analysis project Ga0214479, IMG submission 165054) | Marine eukaryotic communities from Monterey Bay, California, United States - M1_20Mar14CPVII9sort6BwellE14 | ecosystem: Environmental > Aquatic > Marine > Unclassified | place: USA... | reverse complement strand
GATTCCCCCCCGCACCCTCGACACGCGCACTTTCCAAAGCATCCTCAGGAATTTTCCGGAATACAAACCATACTACCAGCGCACCTAGCGGCCAACAAAAGATAAAATTAGCCAGCACGGGTGCGAACACGGTATAGTTTAATAACCAAACCAACCACCGGCCGTCCACGGAACTGGTCACTGTGGCAATCGCCGTGCCCAACAACGGTCCAGGCAGAGCAAAGGTGACAGCCAGCGACAACGCAAACAACACCTGAACCCAACCGAACCTTCGCCCCATCGCGCTGATCCATGTCGCTAAAAACAGGATCATACTCGCCGATGCAAATGCAATGATTGACGACCAGATAAATTCATCTTGATAGTCAAAACAAGCTCGTCGGATCGCTGAAAAACACTGGGCAACCGAGTATCCTTGTGTTGGCACTCCATTCACGGGCCGAACATAAAAACAGGCACGCAAAACTACATTTCCAATGGGGATCAAAAACGTAATCAAAATCAAACCGATGCCTGCTAAATTCTTGGCGGGGCCACTTCGCCCAGTTTTTACTGCTTGAAATCCTCCCGCCTCGTATTCCGTTTTTGTCACCGCAAAAAACAGAACGGTCGAGAGGGCAACCAAAACGGCCATTAAACTTAGCGTCAATCCGTAACTTACACCGCCAATCCCACCGTCAAAACCCACGCCTCCAGCCGAATTTCCGCTCAGGGAATACCCCAAATAGATCTGCTCAGCCAGAGTACCAATTTGATAAAGGTCGGTAACAGCAATCTCACGCGAACAGCCGACGACAACCCACAAAAACGCCAGCACTCCCAACGGCCACAAACGAACAATCGTAACGCTCCAAAACACGCGGAGTGAGGACGTATCCAGCAAGGCTTGCTCTTCAAAAACGCGTCCGCCAAAACTCAAACCGACCAAAAATATAATGGCGACCTGAGATGACGCCGCAATTCCGTGAATCCAGCTTGCCGCCCACCATCCAGGAATTAAGGGAACTAGAATTTGTCCCTGCACAGAAGTCAGCCAGCCCAATTTCCCAAAGGCTGCATCCCAAGCACTGACGTGGATAAACATTGGAATGAACAAACTGGCGACCGTGCCTAAAAGCACGAGGGTGGAGACCCAACCTCTCCCCATACAAACCCACGCTATTAAAATCCCTAAGGGCAGGGCGATTCCGAATGAACAAAACCCAAGCCCGAATGTCCGAATCGCTAACAACCGTTCGGTTGGCTCAGATGCAAAAATCGAAATACAAACACCAAGCAACACCGCCAAGCAAAAGATGACAGGTAGAACGCCGCGAGTCATTTTTAACTGCTGGAAATTCATGAAACTATCTTAAACTCTGGGCAATCGCCGCCACGGTGGACATCTCCGGTAGCTACCGCCTCATCTATCAGCGTTCTTTTTCAGACCTTGCAAATATTCGACAACCTTCTTCCGATCTTCCGCAACCTTTTCTAAATCTAAATCCAGGTCAAGCATTCGGTCGACCATTTTCATAAAATCTGCGACCTCGGAGAATTCCTGTGAAGCAATCTGAACCGCGGTAGCACCGTCCCGATTTTTCACATCCACATCAACACCTTTTTCAACCAACAACTTCATGATATCAATCCGTCCAAGAAACGCAGCACTATGAATGACCGCATTCCCGTCCCGCGACATCGCATCAACATTGGCTTTGTTATCAACGAGGAACTTTGCAACTTCGAGTTGCCCGCCAAGCGCTGCCATAATCAGCGGAGTCGTACCATCTCCATTGGGTTGGTCTACATTACGCCCGCTCTTTTCCCAATCCTTCAATAAATCCATGTCGCCATTTTTAGCGGCCAGCCAAACATCCGGGCCTGTTTTTTTCGCACTACGACCGCCCCATCCCTCTTTAATCACCGCAGCCTCTCCTGGATCTCGCGTCCATTCTGGCATTCCATTTGCCATCTCAGCATTAATCTCGTCCCGTCTTGTCTTAATAAACGACTTAACGCTCCGCGTGCTGTATCGCTTCTCCTGAGCCTCAGAAAGAAACGGAAGTACTAGTTCCTCGATTCGATCGACTTCCGCGAGCAAAGCAGTCTCATTCCAATGCTCTTCCAACAACTTCACTAGCGTCTTGCGGTAACGCTCCCGAGAATCAGGATTTTGATAGAGTCGATGGGCAAGAATCCCCTTCGTCTTTACACAAAGTGGCAATCTAGGATCGCGATCAACCATACTAAATTTTTGAAACATACAGTCGCCCCCCCACGGAATGAAGTAGAGCTTATCATCCGAACGGTTGACATAAAAAAAGAAGTTATTGCGATTCCCTGAATACCCATCCCAAAAACCGAGTAAACTCTCTACCGCCCAAAATCGGTAGAAGTCGTCCATCGCGACAAACTCTTTCATCGCAGACTCGGCGTCAAATGTGTCAAACGACTTTCCTTCAGGCAATTGCACAGCGTCGATCAATTTCTCAATCTGCTTTTGGCCATAATCTTTTTTTCCAAATTTACGATCAAAGCTTGCTCCCCAATCCTGATGAAAGTCGACGACCGTTCCCTCATAAAGCGTGCCATCTGAGTTTCCAAAACAATTTTTCACAAGCGTTTTTTTAGCCGACTCAACGTGACTGTAAACACCAAGATCGTTTCCGTTCAATGTAACCTTCGCGAACGCACACCGCGGAGCAGGCAATCCAGCATCACGAAAAAATGAATACCCCATGTACTGACTAAGCAGTGTTGTATCTTGGCGATTATTATTAAGCGTCAATGTAGACAACCCGCCGATACTCGCTTTTTTATCTTTATAATTGAGTTTGACTTTGAACGAAGGACGACTGGTGCTTTGCGAACCAATGAACCCTTTCTTTCGAAGCCCGACGTTTTTGAACTTAACCCCGTCGATGGTGATATCAGCTTTGACGTACTCATAAGGCGATTCCAACGCCCCAAACTGACGCTTCGCGCCTAACTCAGTTCGCAAATCTCGCGTTACATAGCGAATGGAATTCCAGTCATCCGGATCAATATCGATCTGGATTTCCAGCACTCGATCCGTGGGGAACAATCCATCAACAGTTAATTCTTGAGCGCTCACGACGCTTGACATCATCAAGAAAACAAATGAGATAACAGAAAACGGTCGCATCGCACTCATGGCTATACATCTCTAAAAGCGTGATTTAAAAAAACTATGCTCATGATACACTACCTGTCGGCGCAGGTGCGAGTGTCCCACTCAGACTGATGCTGCAGAGTCTCGAAGCGTAGATAGCGGTATCGCAATTTACGGAAAAGCAGATCGAAATTTCAAATTCGAAAATTTAAACTGTGATACATTTAGACTCAAACCAACGCACTGAATACTCCTAGATGCTATTTCCGCATCACTGGACTTGATTCTCGCGTTTTTATATCTACCGGCGTATTCACCGCTTGGCCTCCCCCCGACGGAGCCAATTTATTCGCAACCGTCGCGGTCTTTCCGTTCGAATCAAAGATGATTTTCTCAGACATCCGAGCAACATATTTCAGATAACTGTCGGCTCCCTCAAAGCCCTGGGCTTTCTCATCCCACTGAACCTGCTGAAGAACTGGACGCCCTAGCTCCATATCAAATACGACAATTCCCTTCGTCATCTTCTGCATGATGGTGGATTTGATTTTCTCACTTTTGACTGGCGTCAACACTTCTGTTTTAAACCGAATGTAGGCTTTATTTTCTTTGACCTTGGCAAGTTCATAATGAATTCTTGCTTTGAGTTTTTTCGTCCCATTCTCATCATTGGCGGAGAGCACGATTGGTACATTCCACTCGTAACCAACCGGGACTGCTTTTTCGGGTAGCGGGATGGTTACCTTACCAACCCCGAATACGTCCTGCTTTAAATTTGACTTTCGATCGATAATCGTGCCATTGGGAGCGATTGAAAAAATGGCAAGCGGCTTCCCGACTTCATCGGCCGTTCCAGCGTACTCTTGCGGTACCTCTTTATCCGTTTTACTGTCGTAAGAAACAGGAGCGGTATCGCCAACCTGCTGCCACATTTTTACTGATTCAATCGTAAAGGCGAATGTAATGTTTCCTAACTGATCAACGTTTGCAACTCTCCACAATTTAACATTTTCACTTCGTGAAGAAGATTCTTCGACCTCGCCGGCCATTTGAAACTTTGTGGTCACCACATGCTCAAAGTTCCAGCGAATCTCTTCACCTTTCTTGAGCTTGTACTCGATTTGATAGACTTGGTTTTTATTAACCTTGTCAGTTGCGCGCTCAATCTGATCAGTTACAGATGGTGATTTGCTTGAATTCGAATCATCCTGTGCGCCTGCCTGAGCGACAAAGCATGTGCCACAGGATAAGAAGATTCCGAAAACCATGGCCAGTGCTACGCCAATTTTGCTTCGTTTACAATCCACAAGTGTATCTCCGACCGAAACTGAATTTCTCGACAATCTGAATATTAACGTTTTTTGGATTTCCAAATCAACGTTGATTGTGGGGCGATCCCGTAAATAGCGAGGGATTAAGGCCGTGGCTGAAATTGACCATTCCAGCCTAATTTCTCACGAAGCGTGCTGTAATAGTCATTTCCAGAGATTTCGATCATCTGAAAGACTGATTTCGCTCGGAAAATCGTGACGCGATCCAGTGAAGTCAACTGGGACAGCGGAAGTCCATCGAGTACGACACACGTCGAATCGTTGGGCTGACTAACGACAATCTCGTAAATTCGGTCCGCGGTATCGACCACTGGGCGAACGGTAAGCGTGTGAGGGCTAATCGGAGAAATCACAAATGCCTGTAAATTCTTCCGCAGAATAGGCCCTCCCGCTGAAAGGTTGTGGGCCGTCGACCCGACCGGAGTGCTGATAATCAATCCATCGCACATGTAGGAAGTGGCATGCTTTTGATCGACAAACAGATCAATCTTTTGAATATCAAACGGAGGTCCACCAAGAATTGCCACCTCATTGAGGCCAATTTCATCGGCAACCATCACCTCGCCACGAAAAACCTGACAACGAATCATCAGATGGTCAATCAACTCATACTTCTCTTCACAAACTGACTGCAGCGCTGATTTGAGTTGGTCTGGATGGATGTCCGCAAGAAAACCCAACTTACCAAGATTCACACCCAGTACCGGGATCTGCCGTTCCCCCATCTGTTTGGCCGCCCGAAGTATCGAGCCGTCTCCACCAAAGACAATGGCGATATCCGCACTGACCTGCGAAAGATCACTCTCATAAGAAAAATCCTCGCCAACGATTTCAACACAGGATTCAATCGCTGGTCGCAGTCGCTCTACTTCCGCAAGGATCTTCGGCCGCCGATCGCCCGAGCCAAGCAAAAATGCTTTTAATAATTCCCTTGGTGCTTCGGCCATCCACGTTTTCCCAAATTCAATTTATTCCCAACGCAGTTGCAGTTCCAACTGCAACACCGTCCAGTGTATTGGAGTGGATTGCAGCCTAGCTCGCAACGTGCGGCTTCAATTGAACTTTCTTCGCTGCGGCGCGACAGGTCTCTGCAATTCCCTGCGTATCAAGTTTGAGCGACGCGAGAACTTCAGGTCGGGATTGGTGCTCAACGAATTCGTCAGGAATTCCAATACGATGGACATTGCTCGCGTTTAAGCCCATGTCGTTAGCAGCTTCGAGAAACGCACTCCCGAACCCGCCCATGAGATTCGCCTCTTCAACCGTTATCACGAACTTGGAATTTGAAAGTGTCTGCCGAATCATCTTAGTGTCGATCGGTTTTACAAACCGTGCGTTAACCACACCAACATCAATCCCCTCAGCTTGGAGAATCTCAGCGGCTTCCAAGGCGTCTGAAAGAGCTACTCCACAAACAACAATTGTTCCATCGGCCCCAAGTCGAAGCGTTTCGGATTTACCTAACTCGATCGGCTGTAAATCTCGCGAGATCTCTGCCGCCGCAGTTTTAGGATATCGAATCGAACAGGCAATGTCCTGTGAGAGCGAGAAATCCAACATTGCACCGATGTCGTTGGCGTCGCCGGGGGCCATCACGATCATATTTGGAAACAACCGCATGTAACCAAAATCAAATGTGCCGTGGTGAGTTGGTCCGTCGTCTGCCGTCAAACCGCCGCGGTCCAGCATAAAAGTCACTGGCAATTTTTGCAGGCAAACTTCCTGAAACACCTGGTCGAAACTACGTTGCAAAAAGGTACTGTAGATATCAACGATTGGACGGAGTCCAGTCTTTGCTTGCCCTCCCGCGAACGCGACTGCGTGCGATTCGCAAATGCCTACATCGAAAAACCTCTCCGGGAACTCTTCACGAATCGGTTCTAATTTATTGCCCTGACACATCGCCGCGGTGATCACCGTAACGCGGTCATTGTTTCGCATTTGATCGGCGATCGCGTCACGGGCATGGTTCGTGTATGCCTTTGCACTGCCTTTCGATTTGGGAACAGGAGTTCCGTCTTCAACTGTCTCAAATGGGGCAGGGGTGTGAAAATAAACTGGATCTTCTGCGGCAGGCTTAAACCCATGCCCTTTGTTAGTAATCACGTGAAGCAGAACAGGCCCGTCAATCTCACGCACCATCTTGAGATACTTTTTCATCACGCCAATGTCATGCCCGTCGATCGGCCCAAAGTATTTAAAACCGAGCTCCTCAAACATCATGCCGCCATGAAGACCGGCCTTCACCCCCTCTTTGATCTGAAAAAGCAATCGCTCCGTCGGATCTCCCAGAACGGGAACTTTATTTAACATACTGACGACCTCGTTCTTAACGCCGGTGTAGAACTTGGTCGAACGCAAGCGGTCGAGATAGCTTGCCATCCCTCCAACCCGAGGGCAGATCGACATCTCGTTGTCATTCAAGATGACCAGCATCTTACTCTTCAGTTCAGCTGCATTGTTAATTGCCTCCATCACGATCCCCGAAGGAAACGCGCCATCACCAATCACCGCCACTGAATAATTGTTCTCACCAAGAACGTCTGAACCACTCCTCAAACCAACCGCCGTCGACACACTCGCTCCCGCGTGCCCCGTCATGAACAAGTCGTAATCACTCTCAGCCGGGTTTGGGTAGCCCATCAATCCGCCTTTGGTACGGATCGTGTGGAACTCGTCAAACCGACCCGTGATCAGCTTTTGGGGATAAATCTGATGCCCAGTGTCCCAAACCAAATGGTCGTTCAAAAAATCATAGGTACTATGCAAAGCCAACGTCAATTCAACGACGCCTAAGTTCGAGGCAAAGTGAGCGGCTCGCATGCTCAGCAAGTTACACAGGGTTTCACGGATCTCAGTGGCAACTTGATTTAACTCACCCAGATTCATTTCGTGAAGCTGCATCGGGGATTGAATTGTTGGTAATATCTTTGTCATCGTTACTGAGTCCTGTTAACCACAAAGTTTGCAAGTAGCTCCAAGGCCTTCGCCTGCTCGCCAAAAGGCTTTAACGCTTCAATCGCTGCCGCGACCATCTGGTGGGCTCTCTCCTCGCTCGCCGCCTCACCAAGTACAGCGGGGTAGGTCTGTTTACCCAACGCGGCATCCTTCCCAATCTTCTTTCCCATTTTGGCCTGCGATCCCCTAAGATCCAACAGGTCATCTACAATTTGGAAAGCTAAACCGAGGTTTTTACCGTAATCCACTAAGCTATTCCGTAATTCCGCGTCAGCAGACGCGGTTAGCGCCCCCATTTCGAGCGAGACCGTTAACAACGCACCTGTTTTACGACGATGGATATGCTCTAGCGATCGAACATCCGACGTAGCAAACTGAAGGTTTAGATCGTCTGCCTGCCCGCCCACTAGTCTAGTTGGCCCAGATGCCAAAGCCAGTCTCTCAACGCACTGGATCGCAATTTCAGCAGGTTGGATATCGCGGGAAAGCACACCAAACGCCATAGGGATTAAAGAATCTCCGGCTAATATCGCCGTGGCCTCTCCGAACTTAACGTGGCACGTTGGCCGCCCACGACGCAATTCGTCATCATCCATAGCCGGTAAGTCATCGTGAATTAGTGAATAATTGTGGATCATCTCGACCGCACAGGCGGCCGGCATCGCGTTGTTGAGATCACCACCACAGATTTTTGCCGCAGTCAAAACGAGCAGCGGCCGTATGCGTTTTCCAGGAGCAAGCAGGCAATACTGAATTGCCTCACGCAAATGTTCCGGGCAATCGTCATCCAGTTCAGAATAGACCTCCAGTTGAGAATCTATTTGGTGCCGAAAGGACTCAATTTCTGGCGGGAATAAAGTCGTATCCGAAGCAGTCATCCACATGGTTCCAGACGGGGAATTTGAGATTGGATTGAACAGGTAAACAAGGAAATTCTGCCATGTTTTAACCGTTATTCACTGTGATTTCTAACCAATTTTAGAACAAACTGTCGTGATCGTCCACGTCCTCAGAATCACCATTAGCGGCGTATTCCTCGGTATTTCCGTCAGCTACGGAGACCTGGGATCCCCGACGTGTCCCCTCACGCAACTGCTCAGAAGCGGTATTGTCAAATGAAGCCGTTACGAGGTTCCCCTCTTCATCGAGGTCGACCAGCAGTTCGATTCGCTGCTGGACAGCGTTTAACGCCGCGTAACAGGCTTTGAGGCTCTTAATTCCCGACTCATATTTTTCGAGCGATTCACCTAAGCTCAAATTGCCGGCCTCTAACTCGCCAACAACCGATCTTAACTGCTCTAACGATGCCTCAAAGGGAACATCCTTCGAAGCGTTCTTTGCTGTTTTCTTTTTCGCCAAAACAATCCTTTTATTACCGCCAGTCAGCTTCAATAAAACATCCCTGAAGACTGTAGTTTATCACCGATCGCACCAAAATCACAGACTCCCAATACTTTGACAAACCATCGAAAGGCCACCCGAGGCATCCCCCTCCTAGAGTCAACAATCCTGACTCTTGGAATCCTCGGCCCTCGTCTTGATCAACTCGACCGTACTTTCAACAGTGCCCGCAGACAATCGCGTGAATAACCGGTCTCCCGGTTTCAACGCCGAGGGATCTCGGATTGGCGTCCCCTCGGAATCCATCGTCAAACTGTAACCTCGAGAAAGAACAGCCAAAGGACTTATCGCATCCAACCGTGCGGCCATCGACGCGAGTTCTCGGTCGGCATCCACCAGATGCCCTTTGACTGAGCGCGACATTGAGTTTTCAAGAAAATCAAGCTCCATTGCGAACTCTCTCAAACGCTCAAGCGGTTGAGTCAAAACCGGACGCGACCCCCAAACGGCCAACTCGCGTCGAGCCCGATCGAGTCGTCCAAGTATTAGTTTTGTCATCCGGTCCGAAGCAACGTCGAGCCCCCCGGTTACATCACTAAATTGTGGCACCAGCCGCTCGGCGGCTTCACTAGGAGTTAACGCTCGAACATCGGCGACTAAATCAGTGAGTGTCACATCGATCTCATGCCCGACCCCCGAGATCACCGGTATCTCACTTTGATAAATTGCACGCACTACAACTTCTTCGTTAAAGCTCCACAAATCTTCAACACTACCTCCGCCACGCGTGACTGCTATAACGTCTACCGGTTCTCTCATCTGATTACAAATTTCAATTGCCTCAGCAATTTCATCTGCCGCACCAGGGCCTTGAACTTTCACAGGCACAACCGTCACACGGATTCGTGGCCACCTCCGAGTCAGCACTTGTAAAAAATCCCTCACGGCAGCACTCGTTGGACTGGTAACCACACAAATGTGCTTTGGGATGGATGGCAGTTCTTTTTTTACAGAAGAATCGAACAGCCCCTCACCAGCAAGCTTCTCGTGAAGCTGACGAAAAGCCAACTCCAACGCTCCTATTCCCTGGGGGCGAATTCCACGAATGATAATTTGATAAGTTCCACGCTGAGCATAAACATCAATCCCACCGCGACACTCTACCGCTAAGCCATTGGTGAGATCAAACTTCAACTTCCCAGCGTCGCTTCTCCAAATAATCCCATTGATCGACGATTTCTCGTCCTTGAGCGTGAGGTAAATGTGCCCTGAACCAGCTTTCGTCATGCCCGAAATTTCGCCGGATACCAAGACGGACTGAAACTCATCGTTCAATCGCCGCTTGATCGATTGCGTAAGCTCGGAAACGGTTTGGACGATCTTCGAAGATTTGCTAGATGACAACGGCGGCACCGTTCTGATGGAATGATTTGACCTCCGGATTGTGCCATATTTATCACCTAAAACGAACCCGACTGACCTATCGTCGGAGTTACCATGACAACCACTGCCAATTTCGCCGGCCCGCCCAAACTCGCCTTTTATGGGTTAAACAATTTCCTGCATCACAGCCATTTAATTTGACAGCGCAAAATAAGCAGCCTAAATTTGCCGCCACCACCCAAAACTCAGTTTTTCAGTAATAAAGATTAGGCGATTCCAGCGCTAGACTGATTGTCAATTAGTAGATTTAACGCCATAATCAGGCGCTTCAATCAATCCAAACTTTGGGTAATCTGAGGCTCACAATGCAAGATAAAATCCGACACACTGCCATCACGTTCGATGACGTTCTAATTGAGCCGCGTTACAGCGAAGTTGTCCCCTCAGAGGTTGAAACGGCAACCCGATTGACCAAGCGAATTGGTATCAAAATCCCATTGATTAGTTCGCCAATGGATACCGTCACTGAGAGCGCCATGGCCATCGGTCTCGCCAAAGTGGGAGGCCTCGGAGTGATTCATAAAAACATGGCCCCCGAAGCCCAGGCCGAGGAAGTTTACAAAGTAAAACGAAGTGCGAACGGAATCATCGTTGACCCCGTGACACTTCCACCTGAAGCCAGCGTTGGTTACGCCAAAGAAATCATGGCTCAAAACAACGTTTCCGGTGTCCCAATCGTGCATGCTGACGGGACGCTAGCGGGCATTCTAACTCGCCGCGATTTAAAATTCCTCGAAAGCACCGAAGTAGCCGTTTCTGAGGTAATGACCGCCGAACACTTGGTAACGGCGACGGGGAATGTAACGCTTGAGGAAGCTGAGAAAGTTTTAACGGCAAAAAAGGTGGAGAAGCTTTTACTGATTGACGAAGATAAGAAACTAAAGGGACTTATTACGATCCGTGATATCGACATGATGCGTCAATTTCCCAACGCTTGCAAAGACAAGCAGGGACGTTTACGAGTCGGTGCCGCGATCGGTGTGCACGATTTAGATCGGGCTCAGCGACTCATCGACAAGGATGTTGATGTGTTGATCGTTGATAGTGCCCATGGTCACTCGAAAAATGTAATTGACACGGTTCGAGCGATCAAAGAACGATGGGACATCGACGTCATCGCTGGAAATGTTGCCACGACCGAAGGTTGTGAAGCATTAATTAAGGCTGGTGCCGATGCCGTCAAAGTTGGAATTGGACCTGGGTCAATTTGTACGACTCGCGTTGTCAGTGGAATTGGAGTTCCACAGATTACAGCGATCTACGAAGCGGCAAAGGTAGGCGACAAACACAACATACCGATCATTGCCGACGGAGGAGTTCGTTACTCCGGCGACATCACGAAAGCGATTGCCGCTGGTGCAAGCGTGGTCATGATCGGAGGACTGTTTGCCGGGCTGGCCGAAAGCCCGGGCCGAACGATTCTTTACCAGGGACGCTCCTTCAAAGCGTACCGAGGTATGGGATCTATTGGTGCGATGGTCAAAGGATCAAGTGAACGCTACCGACAATCCGAAAGCGGACCCGGCAAACTGGTTCCCGAAGGAGTTGAAGGGCGCGTACCGTTTAAGGGGGCGTTAAGCGATTTCGTTTACCAATTGGTAGGCGGATTGCGTGCCGGCATGGGTTATTGTGGCACGCAAACCATCGACCAATTACGTACCGATGCACGATTTATTCAGGTATCAGCTGCGAGTGTTAGAGAAAGCCACCCTCATGATATTGCAATTACTCAAGAAGCTCCGAACTACTCTTCGGAAGCACCCTCAGGCGAATCTCACTGACGCTGTTCATTCGCACCCAACCACTGGTACTCCGTCCTTCCATCCCCCTTCCACCAAACGCCGATTTAGCAAATCAATATCTCCATTCCTTCACCCAGCGTCAACGCTCGGTGTGTCTGTCGCGATGGCCTGCATCCTTCCTAGCCAGGCAGCCACAGCTCAGCAGTTTCAAAAGCCTGTTCTTCCCGGCGAGACTGCACAAAGCACCACAGAACTCGGAATGATGCCGTCAACCAGGCCCAGAAATACTGCCTACTCGCAGGCTCCACGAGCCCTTGCCGCACCAACGACAATCACACAACCTCCAGCGGCTGCAGCAATTCCCACCACGGATTTTGCTTCGAGGAATCCCTCACAGACACAAAGCGACTCCAGACAGGTCAGCTACAACACGTTCGCACCACCAGTTCACATTCAGCCAACTGCAACCACGACAGCACCAGTTCAGGTTCAATATCGAAAATTCAGCGACCAAACCGAACTCCCCACAAGCAACAACATCGCCACGCCTCCAAGACGTGCCGCCGTCGACTCAATTTACAACGCTCCGATTCAGTCACTTAAAAACAGTGTCAACAAAGGCGAAAGTACACCTCAGCGAATGCTGATTGCGAAATCCGTCGCTTCCCCGAAAGCCTCGCGAACTGAACCCCAAAGACGACGGCCTAGCACAGCGATGCCCCAAAAGCCGCAGCGTGAAAATGCAATTGCCAAATTCCAAAACCAAATCACCAACTTCCTTTACACACCAGCGGTTCCGTCTCAAGGAACCAATAATAGGACGTCCGCAAACTCAAGGCCTCGTTATTCACCACAGCCAACGCGATCAAATGGAAGGTCAGCCGGCCGTCGAAAGGCAACCTCCAACGCCACTCCTCCTCAATCTCGTCGAGTCAGTTCGACGCAGCAGGAACGTGCAACTGATCCGGGTGTTCAATACGCCTACTCAAATGAAAACTCTTCAAATTTGTCGACGTCGGTTCAAAATGCAGTTCAGCAAGTGACCATGGTAGAGCCGACTCAAGATCCGTTTAATGATGAATCAGTCGAGCTGCCACCAGCGGAACGAATTGTTGTCGAGCAAACTCTCGGCAGATTTATCCCAAATCAAGAATCAGCTGCCGCCTTCCAACAGCCTGAAAGCTCCCAACCAAAACCCGATCCTTCGACAATGTCACAGATTTCTGTGCTAAACCGTGGGAAAAACTCGGATAGTTCCGCGTCCCCGATTGTAATTCAAAACAATCAAGATCTCGGTGGGTTCAAGAAACCAACTCAGGATCCGGCGATCGAAGAACTTCCAGCACCAAACTCCGACTTTGACTTTGGAACCAGCCAACGACCTTCTATTTCATCACTTCAAAACTGTGACGATTTTCGAGCTGAACTACTCGACGGATCAATCAAGGACATCGCCTTAGACTTGAGTCCGCTTCCTGGTCGCAACCGATCGCTCTACCAAACCAAGGCGAGAGACTGGATTGATCGAGATGGCAACGTCGTAGCAACGGGAACCATGATTGACCTTCGACGCGGTTACGTCATTATCGAATCCGCATTGGGGACTGAAAAAATTCCTTATGCCAAACTGAGTGATCCTGACTGGGCTACAATCTCGCAATTCTGGCAACTTCCCGAACTCTGCAGTGCCGGCAATCAGGGAAGTGCCGCCCGTAACTGGTCGCCTCAAACTTACGCTTGGCAAGCCTCTGCACTTTGCCATAAACCTCTCTACTTTGAAAACGTACAACTCGAACGATACGGACACACGCACGGGCCGCTTCGGCAACCGATCCACTCCGTGGCTCACTTTTTTGTGAGCTTGGTTACGGTTCCCTATCAAACAGGCATCCACCCGGTTAACGAGTGCCAATATGCACTTGGTTTTTACCGCCCTGGCGATTGTGCTCCTTGGCTAAAAGATCCGATCCCATTCAGTCTTAATGGAGCGGTTCGCCAAGCCCTCGTCACCACGGGAGTCGCTGTCATCCCATAATCGCTTCCCACCCGGGTAATGTTGGTAATTACACAACCAGCATTCAAACCGGATCTACCGAGCATTCCTCTCGCCACGATTTTCCCGCAATATTTTGTTGCTTGCGGGACAAAACTGGCCATAAGAGGGCGATTGGACAGACCGCAGGAATCATCCCCTGCGGTCTTTTTTTCCAGAATTAATCAAATTTTTAGCCGGTTTGGGCGAATAGCTCGCCAAATACACCGCTCCAAACCCGCAATTAACCGATGCTTATCCAACACTACCACGTTACCTAGGATGAATCACAGCTAAACAACCACTCCCTTCGCGGGAAAAATCAAAACATCGTTTAAAATCGCGTCTTGAAAATAGAATTTTGCGATACAACGCAAACTTGCCGCATTTCGTCCCTCCGTTAACATGGAGTTTAACACCTACAACTTCTCGAAACAAATACCGAGTCGAATTATGCAAATCCTGAAAAGCTACTTTCGAATTATCTCTATGTGCCTCGCGATCAGCGCCACCTTATTTGCCGGTGGCGTCGGTGGCCTTAGTGCGCACGCACAAACCGAAGAAGTCATGGCTCAGGAGAACGAAGAGGTTCAAAAATTCTTTGAACAAGCCCACGAAGCGCTCGATGATGCGTTGAATCTCTTCGACGATGCGGAGACCCGCCCCGAGGAGGGCGACCTGAGATTCTATGACTTCCTTAGTCGCACAAAAGAATCGCAAACGCGGAAAGTCGAATCTTATCTTGATGTCGCCGGAGAAGCACTCGGCATCTCAAGCATCAGTAATCGCCGCCAATTAATTCTCGATCTTCGAGAATCAATTTCAGAAAATCAAAGAAACATCTCTACGTTCAAACGAAAACGAATTTCCGCTCCAGCGACCACGTTCAACCCGTTGGGAGTCACTAAATCTGGCTACGATAAAAAAATTGAATTAGCGAAAGATGCAATCGTCCAAGCCGAAAACTCCATCGAGGTTGAAAAAGAGACTTTCGTAAAAGACCTCAATCGCATCGGCATGGATTTAGACTCGGAGAGCATTGACAATCTTTTAGAATCAATCACCGGAGATGAATTTGTACGCGTCTCAATTATCTTCAACAACGCAAAAACATTTGCCGGAGAACTTGAGAGACTTACCAATGAAACTGGCGAGGATCTCGAAGCTGCCAAGAAGTACTACGGAGTCTATTTAATGCTCCTCAAAACCGTGTCGCGCCTTCAAGAGCAGTTCGTTGAAAGCGTCGATAATGAGTATTATCCAAAGCTAGATGAGTTCGCTGCCAAAGCACGAAAAAACATCAAAGAAGCAAAACGGGCGATCGCCGTAGGGGGAGATGAAACCGTTCTTCGCAACAATATCGCAAGCAACCAACTGACTTACGATGCTGCAATGTTTTACAAGGAAGGACTTGCTCATCAAAAGCATCAAATGATGATGGCTAACCTCGAATGTAAAAAGAACATCTTGACCGCAGCCAACACCTACAAGACTGTCGCATTAAGCAAGGATGTCGCGGCACTAATGGCCGTCAGCCGGAGAGCATTTGACGCAATTTCTGGGCTTTCAGTACCCGATCTTCGCCCGTTTGAGAACGAGCGAATGAAAGATGCCTTTAGTCAATTGACTCGGGAACTGCGGAAGTAAGATCTACGATCGTTTGAAGAATCCCAGATTGCCCCTGCTAGTACGGCCGAGCGAGATCCACAACGGCCAGTTGGTCCTGGACCAGCTGGCCGGCCCTCTCGAAGTTAACGTCGGATATCTCATTGACGCCCTCGACAAGATCCGAAAGAATTGCCTGCTGGATCGCCCCCCGGGTCATAGCTGATGCGTAGGGTAGAAGATGGAACATGACCATCGAATATCGCGGCACAAACCGATCCGGAAAACGCTGTTCGAGCTCAAAGCCCAGATCTTTTTTAAGTTGAAACTTGGGATCGGTAACACTCTCTCGCATCGTCACATAATTTTCGAGTGCCATGTCGGCAATCGCATTTGCGTTGGGACGCCGAATTCGATCAAATTCAGGCAATACCTTGCTCCAGTCATCATTATGTTTATCCAGCAATCTGATTAACTCAGAACAATCTTCAAATCCTGAATTCATTCCCTGACCATGAAAGGGTACGATCGCATGAGACGCATCTCCTAGGATCAAAGCCTTGTTTTCGTGGTACCATTTTGAGCACCGAACGGTGCCCAAACGCCCCTGTGCGTTGGCGAAAAAATCAGCTTGGAGATCGGGAATAAGTCGCTTCGCAGAGGGGAATTCTGCTTCAAAAAAGGTGTTAAGCTGATCAGCATTCTCTAATTTTTCGAAACTGATCTCACCCTGTTTTGGCATAAAGAGAGTGACCGTAAAACTGCCGTCCTGATTCGGAAGGGCGATCAGCATATACCCACCACGCGGCCAGATATGTAAAGCTTCGGGTTCAACTTGATAACCTCCCGCTTCAGAAGCGAGTGGGGGAATTTCAAGTTCTTTGTAATCGTGGTCCAGAAAATCAATCGAACACTCACCACCGTTAGCCGCTAACAATGCATCGCGAGTAGGTGACCCAGCTCCATCCGCCCCAATCAACAAATCAAATGACCGCCGGTAAGAACGGTTATGCGACAAATCAACAACCTCCAACTCTCCCTTGTCGAAATCGACATTCTCAGCAGCTTGATTAAACATAATCTCAACGGGTTCGGCTTCCTCCGCCGCCGACATCATCAAACAATTAAGATCGCGTCGCGAAACCGAATAGATCAATTCTTCTTCCCGTTGCCCATAGGAAGAGAACTCCTCGGCTCCCCCACTAAAATGCAACGCTCGACCGCGCATTGGAATCAGCAGCTTACGAACATCATCGATCAATCCAGCCTGCTCAAGCGCGTGGATCCCGCGAGAAGAAAGAGCGAGATTGATCGAGCGACCACCGTCGACCTCAACTCCCCGCATATCAGGTCTTCGTTCAAAAATTGCAACTTCATAGCCACGCCGTCCAAGCAAAACTGAGAGCAGAGAACCGACTAAACCTGCACCGGAGATAAGGATCTTTTTTGGTTTACTCACAATTTTCAAATCCCTTACTACGTAAACATGAAATCAACAAATCAAAATCTACTAATCTCTTCAATCTTCGAAGCTAACTTCGCAGGCAGCTAACCAGCAAATCGACAAATTTCCAAATCTCTTCGTAGCGATTATAGAGCGGCGTTGGTGCGGCTCGAATAACGTTCGGCTCGCGCCAATCCGTCCGAACTCCCTTTGCCTCTAGTGCCTCGTAGACACTCCGCCCCTCGATCCCTTCTAGCTTGACTTCTAGCGACAACTGACACCCTGACACCGTCGAGGGGGCGATCGCCTGCACCTGGTTTCCTAATCTAGCCTCAAGGCATCTACGGAAATAAGCGCCCTGAGTTTTCGATTTTTCTACCAACACTCCCATCCCGCCAGCTTCACTGAAAACGTCCAGCGAGGCTCGAATGGCAGCCAACGAAAGAATTGGTGGATTGCTTAATTGCCAACCTTCGGCAGTGGGAATCGGATTAAAATCTCCAGTCATTTGAAAACGGGTGGCTTTTTCGTGCCCCCACCAACCAGCCAAGCGGGGCAGGGAAGTATTGCGGGCATGCCGCTCGTGAACGAAGCAACCAGCAAGAGAACCTGGCCCGGAATTAAGATACTTATAAGTACACCAACAGGCAAAATCGACTTCCCAATCATGGAGTTCCATCGCAACATTCCCAACTGCATGCGCCAAATCAAACCCGATCACGACCTGATTCCGTCTCGCACACTGAGCGATCGCCTTCATATCGAGCACCTGCCCGGTATAGTATTGCACGCCCGGCAGCAGGATTAACGCGAGAGAATCGGCTTGCTCATCAATCAATTCGCAAATCGTCTCGGTCTCGAGCAACCCCCGATCGTTCGGCTGAACTTCAAGCAAAGATTCACTTGCTGAAAACCCATGTAATTGAATTTGAGATTCCACCGCATTTTTATCTGAGGGAAATGCGTGAGCTTCAATTAAAATTTTAGACCTCGCCTCTGTCGGGCGATAAAAAGTAGCCATCATCAAATGAAGGTTTACAGTCAGCGTATTCATCGCAATGACTTCCGCCGCGGTTGCCCCCACCAATTCCGACATCGGTTTGGCGAGACATTCGTGATAAGACGCCCAATTAGGTGAGCCTGAGAAATGCCCCCTCACCCCCAAGTTTGCCCATCGACTTAGCTCCTCTTGAACGTAGTCCGCCGTGCGTTTTGGAACCAGCCCAAGCGAATTTCCAACAAGATACAGATCCTCGACAGTATCCACGTGCGGAATGTGAAATTGACTCCTAAATTTAGCGAGCGCATCCGTTCGATCTAGCTCTCGAGCTTCTTCCAACAATGTGTTTGAATCAACCATAGCAGTCATCATTATCCCGAATCACAATTAGCAAACAGCTCAACCAACGGACCTCAACTGACCACTCTCGTGGGAAACACCACAGGCCGAGAGGGAGCCGCATCGCTCCCAAAGGCCGGCACCTGAAGATTTAAACCGTAGATCCCATTATTTATTTCATCAGCGACAAAAATCATTTCAGTAATCGTCTTCTCTTGCCACGTGCCTGCCGACAATTCATGAGTTCTCTCCTCTACATTCCAGAAAATATGATGATTCGTCAACAATCCATCATCGTTCATCCGGTCAACCGAGGGGAAGTCCACCAATAAATGCCGGACGCCAGTTTCATTGATTAATTGGCAAGCCTCAACTGTGAAAAATGGCGGTTGACTTTCTGTCGAGTACGCCCTGGCACACTTGTCATTCGAATTGGGCAGCGTGCGAACAATTAACGCGGTTGGTTTCACTTCCTGAATCATCCCAACTTTGGCGATGGCTTCTTCAAGCATCTCTCGTGTGATTACCCAATTCTCAGGTTCGAGTTTCGGACGATAGGTGTCGGCAGTATCTTTCGCCAACACCGGTTCGACCGTAACTAAAAACGCCAATGACAACACATCGAGCGCTGCGTGGCCAACCCAGATGTCTTCATTGACGATATGCCCCACCGTTTCTGTATGAGTGCCGTTGCAATGCGGTATCATTTCCAGACTATCAACATTACAACTTCCACCGACTCGTGTATCGCCAGTAAAACCACCCAGCTTCAACACTTCGTTAGAAGCTTTCTCGGTGCCAAAATGGTTCGGCTGAAGCCCTTCAAAATCTAGTACGATCGCAAGGGATTTTGCTTCAGCAACAGAGCAACGGTACTCGACGTTTTGATGTTTAAAACTGATCTGCATGATTCACCTTTTGTAGAAGTTAACCCAATTAGAAGGGGTTCTGCGGTAGACTCAAAGGGGGGCCAGATGCAAACTCGGTTCCATTCAATTAAATTAACATCTCACACCTCCAAGTTCAATTTTTCACGAAGGAAAACCATGATCACCGTTGTCGCCTCCATCGAGCTAAAGCCAAATGCCAAATCGCAGTTCCTTGAGCACTTTCTCGAGATCGTGCCTGCGGTTCACCAAGAAACGGGTTGCCAGGAATACTACCCAGCAATTGATGTCGATTCGGGAATTCCGAGTCAATCAAAAAATGAAGACTCAGTAACGATCTTGGAAAAATGGGATTCGCTCGAAGCACTTCGCGATCATTTAGTGGCACCACACATGACCGCATATCGCGATAAAATCCAAGATCTAGTAACCTCGGTTTCCCTCAAAATACTCCAACCCGTTACCGATTCTTAGTCACGTTTTAATCTCCGTTTCTTTATTCATTCCAATATAGCTGCTAGGATGGCAGCCTACTTCACCAACTCGGGGATATTCGATGCTTAAAACAGACGTGCTGTCCATCACACTTTCTTTCTTGCAACCGCGAGTGAGGCGATGCCTTCTCTTGCTTGTGGCCCTCAACTGGCTAACGCTTCACGGCGAGTGCCAAGCACAAAAGACATCGAAGCCAATTTTCAAGATCAAAGTTGACGCTGGCGAGATCGCTCGCTCCAACGACATCGTCAGAACTCTCCTGTGGCTCGAAAACAACGAACCGCGTGTCGTGGCTTTAACGGACAAATCCGGCAACAAACTCACGGGTCAACTTTCGTCCCCGAGTTACTCCGACGTTCTAGCCTACACCGATCAATCCCAGGAAGCTGGCAACAAAAAACTGGTCGAATTGACTTTCGTCCTCCCCAGCCTTGCTGCGGGAAAGTCAGTCACTTTGACAGGCAAAGAAACCAAACGAACTACCCCGCCTAAGTTTCAGTGGCACGACGACGGATCAACCCGCGCCGAACTGCAACACGATGGCAAACCAGTCATGGCGTATATGTACGAAGAGGTTGACAACGGTTCACCGGAAAGACGGAAGGCTACTTATAAGGTATTCCATCATGTCTATTCCCCCAACGGAGATCGCCTGTTGACGAAAGGACCTGGCGGGCTATTCCCGCATCACCGCGGAATCTTTTTCGGATTCAATCGAATTTCTTACGGTAATAATCAGCAGGCCGATGTCTGGCATTGCAGCAAAGGCGAATCTCAAATTAATCGAAAGCTCGTGACCACGACCAATCCGGTTTTCGGCCAATCCCGTAGCCTTATCGATTGGAATGGAAGAGATGGCCAGCCATTTGCAAAAGAGAGTCGCGAACTAACAGCCATTAAATTGGACAAAGCAACCGTCATCGACTTTCGCACAAGCCTCGTTTCACTTGTCGAACAACTGAAACTCGACGGTGATCCACAACACGCGGGCGTTCAATTTCGTGCCTCGCAGTTGGTGCCTGACAAAACAAAGCAATTGACCTATTACAATCGCCCCGATGGACAGGGTACGCCCGGAAAATTCCGCAACTGGTCAAATAAGAAAAACGAAAGTGACATCAACAAATCTCACATCAACCTCCCTTTTCTGGCCATGACCATCGCCATCCCCGACGCAACGCCCAAGGGGAAAGAAACCGAAAACTCTGTCTACACGATTGCTTACCTTAGCGATGATGCAAACCCCAAACCCAGTCGATTTAGCGAGCGTGACTACGGAAGGTTTGGATCATATTTCCCAACCACCGTCGTCCCCGAGACTCCACTCAGCGTTCGTTATCGCTATTGGATCGTCGACGGCGCAACCGACAACAAAACCATCAAACATTTAAGCGACCAATTTTCCCAACCTGTGAAAGTTGAGGTCTTAAAATAGTTTCCATGGAATCCACGGTCACTATTCCACTTCTGAAAGACCACCACTCCCATCCACTATTTTATTCTGCCTTTAACCATGCGGTCTCTCTGAACGAGGTTCAACACAAACATTTGGCAGAAGATGTTCTCAGCCAATCGTTTGAACATCGCAACGGCGAACTTACCGTCGCTCACGGGTGGCGAAGCAATCACTACCGATGGTCCCAAGCGGAGATTGAATTGATGCCCCCTCTGGCGGTTTTCAATGTCTCTCTCCATTCCTTGATCATCAATCGCGGCGGAATGAATTGCTTGAGACTAAAATATGGTGACATTGTCAATCAGATAGCGGATCCAATTTGGTACGAAAACAACCTACGCGTTGTCCTGAACTGGTTTGCCAATCTCTATGCGTCTCGAGAGAACCTCTCTCATTTCTTTGCAAAACTGAGAGACATTGGCATTCACTATCTTGAAGAAATGCTACTCGTGGACGAAAACGAGATACAAATTTTCGAGGATTGCAATCTCCTCGATCGAACTCGTTTCTGGTCTGCACCGGATACGTTTCAATCTTTATCACCTCACGCAAAAACGCAGGTGCACGGTCTCAAGTTATTTACCGACGGAGCCTTTGGCTCGGAATCAGCAGCGCTGCATCGCCCCTTTCTTAGCGACGAGGGTACGAATCGCGGCATGTTGATTTACAAAGACTCCGAACTCACCAACACCATCGACCACTGCCTGGAAACGGAAAAATCTCTCGCAATTCACGCCATCGGCGATCGCGCCATCGAACAAACCATCTTCGCCTTAAAACAACTAGAGCCGCGATTGAAACGGGCTCCTGAAATCAGGATTGAACATGCTCAATTAATTTCTGAAGAGCAAGCAAACATAGCTATCGATCTCGGTATCAAACTTTGCATGCAGCCCAATTTCAGCAGTGACTCGAGCGACTACGCCGACCGACTCGATCAAGCCTACTGCATTGGGAACAATCCATTCCGGATGTTAATCGACAAAATTGGATACACCCCCGGAGAGAACCTGTTACTGGGAAGCGATGGAATGCCCCATGGCATTGAATCGGCAGCCAGGAACTCATTTTTCCCAGCAATCCCCTCCCAACAACTCTCAATTCCAGAGTTCACCGCTGCCTACTGCCTAAATGATTTTTCGATGGGCGGCATCAACTTAAAAATTGATGAATCAACGAGAACCATTAGTTACGACATCCTGCCGCCTCGGCAGGACCAGGGCACCAGCGATAATAACATCTAAAGAGAACGGTGCTGGCGAGAATCGAAACCTACGCCGAGACGTCGTCGATCAATGCGTGAATCAAGCCGTTGGTTTCTTCACGCTTTTTTAATCGCATTTGTTTACGCATATCTCGATCTCTAAAAACAGCCACCTCTTCGGCGGACTGTGGCTCTACAGCCGGCACAGGCGTAGGCTTGCCATTCTCATCGAGTGCAACAAATGTCAAAAACGAAATGGCGGCAACATTTCGATCCGAATCTCGACTCGCGTTTTCAGTCATTATTTTGACAAAAATTTCCATCGAACTTCGCCCGACCGAGCACACGTATGACTCTAAAACAACGATATCATCTCGCTGAATCGGACGATGAAAATGGACACCGTCATTCGAAGCCGTAACCACAGACCCACGACAGTGTCGACGGGCGGAGATGGCGGCCGTCTCATCGATTCGCTTCATTAAAAGGCCACCAAACATCGTATCGTGCGCGTTAGTATCACCCGGGAGAACAATATTTTCCTGAACAGCTAACGATTGGTTCATCGGTACCGTCATGCGACTTCCCTCCTCTTAATTCTCGTATCAATGAATGTCTTTTGGGTGCCGAATTAAGACCAACCCCTTCAAACAGACCCGCTCAGTATTTCGCGTAGACTTTTTTTCGAGTCTCACGCCCGCCAATCGCCATCCCTTTAAACGCTTAGCTTTCTTTTGATTTTCGAACCTTCAGGGGTCTGTTGTACCTCAAAACCCGCCGCATGGATTTTGTCACGAAACGCATCCGATGTCGGCCAATCTTTGTCTTTTCGAGCCGTATCCATTTCATTTGCCCACTGTTGAGCTTGCTCGAATTCAGCCGCGTCGGACTCAGATTCGACCTCCTCCGCAGCGTTCGCAATTCCCTCATTAATTGGGGCAACTGACAAAACCGAATTCATTTTTTTCAACACAGCCAGAGACAACCGTGGATCTGGATGGTCGCTCTTAATCCAGGGAAGCATAACCCCCAGAGCACCTGACACGTTAAGGTCATCCGCCAACATTGCGGCAAATTCACCAAGCACTGGATGTGACAAATCAACCTCAGCCTCACCGCTGTCACCCTCAATTTTATCCTCTAGCGTTTTACGGAACTCAACCATCCGGTCGATCGTTTGCGCAGAATCAATCAACCCCTTCGCGGTAAAATTCATATTGGTTCGGTAATGTGATTTAATCAATTCAAACCGAAGAACCGCCGGATGCACGCTACGCCCCATCTCAGTCAGTTCGCCAGTACTTTCGTCAGTGACTTTCACTTTCCCGTCGAACACATCCCGCGCCGTATAGAAATTACCTAACGACTTTGACATCTTTTCATTTTCAACAAAAAGAAATCTTGCATGAATCCAAAAATTGGCAAACCGATCCTCGCCCGTCGCGCCACAAGATTGCGCTATCTCACATTCGTGATGAGGAAAAATCAGATCCTCTCCTCCGGTGTGAATGTCGATCACATCCCGACCGATGATAGACCGCGCCATCACACTACACTCAATATGCCAACCTGGATAACCAACTCCCCAGGGTGAATCCCATTTCATGATGTGATTCTGGTCCGGCTTCCACAGCATGAAATCTCCGGGGTGCTTCTTTCGAGATTGATTCTCCGCTGAAACACGACCACCAGCGTTACTCTGAATTTTCTCCAGTGAGTTACCACTCAATTGTCCATACCCAGGAAAACTCTCAACGCTGTAATAGACAACACCATCATCAGCTACGTAGGCATGCCCTCGCTCGAGTAACTTTTGGATCATGCCGATCATGCCGTTGGCACCCTCAACATGATTCGTCGCCTTAGGAACATTATGTGGATACTCGTAGGCCACCTTGTAACCCAATCGCCGAGCATCTTCCAAGAACGCCTGAGTGTAGAACTCAGCGATTTGGTATGGGTCCTCAGGATTTTCAATCGCTCCTTCGGGAACCCTTCCAGATTTTTTATTGACTTTGACGCGATTGGCCGCCTCCATCATTTTATCCGCTTCGCCCTCAACCATATGGCCGACATCTGTAATGTTCATTACGTGATGCACCTCGTGGCCTGTCAATTCAAAAAATCGTCGGAGCAAATCGCCAAACAAAAATGAACGAAAATTCCCAATGTGTGCGAAGTCGTAAACCGTCGGTCCACAACTGTACATCGACACTTTACCGGGCTCTAACGGAGTGAACTCTTCATGCTGGTTCGTCAAAGAATTGTAAAACTGAATTTTCATTGCGTTTGTTCGCTGCGAGATTAAGAGCAAATTTAAAAAGCTTTAGGTCTGCACAAATTTACACTCTAACCATGATTTAGCTCAAGCCAGATGCTGGGGAACCTGTGCTTTTCAACGGAACAAACACCGTGAAATTACACCTGACGACAAAAGAGACAACCGAATCAGGCAAGCCAGTGCCATTTCAACCGGCATCATGAGGTTACCTAGCGTGGCAAACCCGTCATTCCCCAAATTTCATAAAGCCAGGGGTGAACCCAGGGATTCGCCACCGAATAGCACGCAGATACCGCACTCACGGCAAACAAAAGGTAACAAATCGCCTTACCAGTTCTAGTTCTTGCCAATCCGTCCACCACCGGCAACATGCAAACCAACCACAACGGCGCTAACCAAAACAACCACCTCAAGGCACTTGTTACACCACCGTAATTTCGATCCATCTCAGGTCGATTGAGATAGAATCCAATCACAACCACCGACAGCACCACTGTCATCAAACCAAGCCAGCGCATTTGAAATTGCCCCGCTATTTTGGCTCCAATCAATAGCGAAAACATCCCGGCAAAACTCATCACCCACATTGGGGTCAATGAAAAAACACCATGGTGGCCAAACAGCACGTGAAATGCATACAAGATTCCAGAAGGCTGCCCACGGTCAACGAGCGATTTAGATTCCGCGTTCACATCCAGCCAGTAACTCCCCGGATAGTCGTACCAATTATCCCATTGGCGAATTTCATATTCGAAACCCGCCCCCCCGGAATCGCCTACATTGACAATCGAAAACTGTTTCGCCGAAAGGAGATCCCGCACAACCCACCGGGTTTCGTTACTGGGCGAACTAGGCCAAGTCCCGACGCTAACTTCGGGGGATCCAAGTTCATCGTAGTTTAATTCCGGTGGCAACTGGCCCTTGGCCAACGCCACCTCAAAGTCACCCGTTAGCGTCTTAACTACATCACCGTCACCTCGATGGGCATAGGCCGGTCGGTATTCTCCATGAGCAAGGAAATTGGTTCCAAAAAAACCAACCGCGACCAGCACAAAACCGGGAACAAACCCAAACGCCGTCCCGCGTGGCGAACGAACCAAACAACACAATGCAGCCAAACTAAAAAACGAGAGAGCAGGTAATTCATTCGCGGCGGCAAATGCCGAAAACAGCCCCGCCGCAAAAAAATAACGCCAGCCCGCAATCTCCTTACGCCAAATCACCGACAGGCAATATAAAGAAATCATCACGCTGATCGCTGCGGGCAAATGGTTATTGAGTGTGTTGACGTACGTCGAAAGATAAGTTCCAAAACCAGCGCAAGCCAAAACGTAATATCGAGACCAATCACGAACGGGAATTGAGTTAATCGTAAGTGCCATGAAATACAGGTAGACTGCCCATCCACCAACGTTCACAAGCAACAACATCAGCCTCGCCACAAAAATTGGATCGTTTTCAAGATCTCTTCCAGTTACGATTTTGACACCACGATAAACCCCCGCCAAAAGCGTGGGCAATAGCGTCGGTTTACTGGAATAAAAATGGAGACGCCCGTCCTCACCGACATGCTGAACTTTGTCGATCGAATCCCAATCGATCGGTTGTCCTCGACGAATCGCCTCGTCAATTCTATAGGTACCATCGTCACCGAGTGACCTAATGGTGCACCATCGACTTCGATCGTTCGCGCTAAAAAACGGTGAATCGCCTCGGGCTTGATGGTTCTGGACCGTCAAAACACGTCCGGCTACAACCGACAACGAGCATAAGATCAAAATCCAAAAAATAGCCCAGTGTCTTTGCGCGCAGAAATTTGGCAACTCGGCAGGGCAAGTTTCATTCTGATTTTTAGAATTTGAAGACGCATTCATACTGACTCAACTATCGCCTAAAGCCACAAAAAGAAAATGCCACAAAAAGAAAATGCCACAAAAAGAAAATTCAACGATGAAAACTGAATCCTTTTTAAATTTTGAAAATATTTTCAAATTATGTTTCCCGCGATCCACCAAGTCGGCTTCGAATGGAATAGGGCTCTCGATTTTCTTGACCTCGGGCAACGATCAACTCTGCCAGAAACCCCATGCACAGCAATTGGGTGCCAAGCAAAAAAGCGCCAAGAGAATAAAGGAGCAGTGGCCGCTGATGAACTGGGGCCCATTCACTGAAAGCTTCAAAGGAGACCCGAAGAGTCCAATAAGCCGTCATGTATGCGATTCCAGCAGAACCAAGAACCAGTGAAAACAACCCCAACGCGCCAATCACATGCTGTGGCCGCTGATTAAACCCAGTTAAAAAACTGACCGTCAGTAAATCTAAAAAACCTTTGGGTAAACGAGACCATCCATACTTTGAGACTCCATGTTCGCGCGCCCGGTGATTGACGGGGATTTCGCCAACCCGGAAACCTTTTGCGTGAGCCAAAACGGGAACGAAACGGTGCATCTCCCCATAGAGCTTGACCTCATCAAAGATTTCCCGGCGATACAACTTAAATCCGCAATTGTGATCGTGGAGCTTAACACCGGTTAAAAAACCGACCAGCCAATTAAAGACTTTAGACGGCACCGTTTTCCCAATGGGATCGTGCCGTACCTGTTTCCAGCCACTGATCAGATCATAATCGTCACCCAGTTTTCCCAGCATGCTCGGCAATTCAGCGGGATCATCCTGTAGGTCTGCATCCATAGTCACCAATAGTGAGCCCGTGGCTGTCTCCGCTCCTGCTCGCAAGGCAGCTGCCTTGCCAAAATTCCGGCGAAACCGGATACACTGGACACGGGCATCAGCATTCGCCAACTCAGACAATACGTTCCAACTGCTGTCGGTTGATCCGTCATCGACGAAAACATACTCAACCTGATACTGATTGGCCTCAGCAACGGCACTTATCTCGCGATGAAGTTCTTTGAGCGAATCTTCTTCGTTAAAAACAGGAATAATGATTGAGATTGTTGGCATGCTTCTTTCGCTCCAGAGAACAACTTCTCTACGGTACTTTACCAATTGCCTGGCGGTAACCGTAAATTATACCAGACGTGGCGAGTTCTGCTGTTAACCAGATAACCCGAATCACAATCGCCGCTACAATCGCCGTGACCGCACCAAACTGAGAACCAAGCAGAGGAATCATCACTAACTCCCGTACGCCCAGACCACCGGGAAGCAATGAAACGAAACCGGCCACAGTCGCTAAAGAAACACAAACCATCGCCAACGAAAAATCTGAAATCGCCACGGCGGTCTCGGGCAAGCCCTTCAGCACCATCCACAAACTTAAACCGTTCAAACACCAGCCCATCGTCATTAACAGCCAACCGAAACTCATCGTCTGAAGATTCAGGCCGTTCAACAGTTTTTTTGCCTTACGCCCTTTCACAACCCCCAATTTTAAAGCAATCCAGCGAAAGATCGGCGGCCAAGTCAATATTCCAGCAACGACGGCCAGCAGAACGCCAACTGTTTTGAGAAGCATCTGCCCTTCAAACTGCAAGACTAACAGCAGGCTGCCAATCACTGACCCAACGAAGATCCAAGTTAATGTTTCGACAAAAACGCTCGCTGCTGCCGGTGCTGTACTGACCTCGTCTCCGCGAATCATATCGGTGCGGATTACAACCACCATCGCTTTACCAGGCACGTATTTACCAAGCTGACTTGCAAAAAAGGCCAATAAGGCCGCGCCGAATTTCGGCTTTTGCCCCAACGCGATCAGCACGCGAAACCAAAAACAACAGGATAAAAACATGGTTCCAATGTAAGCCCCGACTGCGCCGATCCACCAACCGTATTGAACAGCTGAAAAATCAAAACCTTCTTGACGCAACTGCTGAAAAGAAGTGATAGCAGTGTAGACAACTGCGATCACAACAGAGATCATCATCACAATGCGGAAACAGCGAATCAGCTTGGCTTTGCTCCACCGACTGTCACCACCACCGTCTAAATTTTGACCAGTTGGGGAAACATTCGACGTTTTAGCCGAAAGATCGTCAGTTTGATTAGGCACTTTGATAATTTCTGTTTTAGGTAGATCAACCAACAACAACTTCATCGACGCGGTTTGAGGCTCACAAATCAACTCGCTCCAGGACATTCCCTGACTCCACGAAGATTTCGCTATTTACCCGCATGTTACCGAATCATTAATATAGAGTGCTACCCAGAAATTAATTGAATGTTGGAGTTGTCCATGAAGGGTTTCACCGCCTTAGTTTTCGCTATTGCCATTGCAGGCATCCTCAGCCCAACCGTGTACAGTGCGCCCGGTGAGCAAATCCCAACTTCCGAACCTGCAATCTCGCAGAGCCTTAGCAAGCCTGTAATCTTTACTTTGGACGAAGCCACCATCAACGAGTTCCGAGTGCAGGGCGAATTGGAAGCAGACATCGATCCGCGCGATGAAAACCAGAGGCCTTTAGGTTTGGAGCGAGTCAATGGTTTTATCCTCACAAAATACGGCAACTCAAACCCAGATTTATTACACAAAAAACTAAATCGCCAGGTATCTAGGCAAAAAGACGGGATTATTAGATTTGAACTGCGAGAATCTGACATTCAATCGCTAACAACTTGCCGTCTCGTGTATGAATTATCAGAGGAAGAACGAGGTCGTTTTACCAAAGTTCAATTCGCGTATTTCGACGACCAACCCAACCTAGCGAGCAATACCCAGCCTGACTGGATTCCCGGTAATAAAAAACCAGCTTACATGCTCGATGGCACAACACCTCAAAGCGTGCCGCAACGACAGGAATTTATGCCCCTCAATAAACAACCAACTCAAAGCCTCCCCTCTCCATCAAATCTTGCCAGAATCCCAAGTCCATCCTGGCCAACCACTCCGCCAAATCGAACTAGCGATCCTGTATTTCCGAATCCGCAAACTCAACTTGCCAACCACGCCGACGACATTCCTGCTGAAAATTCACTCGGCAATGGAAACCGAACCTCCCCAACCAACACAGCATTGGATAGAGCCGAACGAAAATTCGTCAACAATGTTTCCAGCGACGTCACGGACTCCGGAGGAATCACAGAAAATAAAACAGGCAATTCCTCGGGCAGTTCTACCTTTTTCATTTACGTAATGCTGCTGATCTCACTGGGACTCAATGTCTATTTAGTCATGATTTCACGTGGTTTCTACGTCCGGTACGGAGAATTAGCAGCCGAACTGCGTGAGACATTTACAGCGAATTTTTAAGAACTTGACCGTTTATTAGGTGCTGGCAGATATTTTCCAACTAAATCCGCCTTTACGAAAAACCCAATCGGCGACACAATGCCGAACACGAGACATTTTGACAACTCGAACCGGCTGGCTTCGGCAAATGGATTTCCGAAACCGACTCGAGTAACCCTCACGACAGCAAGGAGTGCTGAAAGTGAAAACTAAGCGACGGATCGCAACCTTTCTTACCGTTCTCGCGGTAACCGCCTTGATGAATCTTTCTTCGGTATCGGCTCAGCAAAAAGTCGCTATTGTTGATATTCCCCTGATTTTCAAGAGTCATGTCAGTTTTGGCGACCAACTCGGTGCGTTAAGAACTGAAGCCGAAAAATTCAAAATGGACTCCATGACGGCTCAGCAAGCCTTAATGGAAAAAGCCAGGTTGCTGGAGCAAAGTGATCTGACGCCAGGAACCGCTGAATTCAAGCGTGAAGAGACCGCTTTGGCTCAGCAGGCAGCCAAGATGGAAGTCGATCAAAAAGACACGATGCGGGGGCTGATGCGACGCGAAGCTCAACTGCATTTCCAAACTTATCAGGCAATTCAAGAAGTCATTCAGCAATATTGCGAACGAAACCGCATTCAGCTTGTTCTTAAATTTGATCGAGGTCAGATCGATCCAGCCAAGCCAGAATCAGTGATGCAAAAGGTCAATCAACCTGTGATTTTCTATGTTCAGCAAAATGACATTACGGATCTGGTAATTGCCAGGGTCAATCAGATCGCGACCGCGCAGAATCCCGGTAGTACTTTTCAAAAGTAACTCCAACACCGGAAAAATGAATTCGCTGGCTCGATTGCTCCCCTGAAAGTAAAAAATTGGCTCCTCCCAGAAAACAAACTACGATCTCCCAAAGCGTCTCAGTTTCCGGTTACGGATTCTGGAGCGGAAGGGATATCGAATTGAACTTCCAACCTGCGGAAGCCAATAGCGGCATCGTCTTTGTGCGAACCGATCTCCCTGGTCAACCCAGGATTCCAGCCATTATTCAGAACCGAATCAACGGTCCTCGGCGCACAACGTTAGTTGCCGAGGGTTGCCCCGTTGAAATGGTCGAACATGTTCTTGCAGCCCTGGCTGGCTTGAAAATCGACAACTGTGAAATCCACGCTACTCGGGCTGAAATGCCAGGTGACGACGGCTCAAGCAAAGCGTTTTCGGATGCTTTGATCCAAGCGGGACGGGTGGAACTGGACGCTGATCGAAAAACCCTCCGCGTCACTTCTTCCATTCGCGTTGGTGACGAAAATGCCTGGATTCAAGCAGAGCCGGTTGAGCTGGATCGTTTCGAACTTGCTTACCAGCTGAATTACGCGTGCCCTTCCATCGGAACACAAACCTACCAAACCGAGGTCACCCCGGAGGTTTTCGCCTCGGACATTGCTCCGGCGAGAACTTTTGTGCTTCTTGAGGAAGCACAAGAACTCCAGAAAAAGGGGCTAGGCCAACGAGTCAGCTATCAAGACATCCTCGTTTTTGGGCCACAAGGGCCGATCGACAATCAGCTTCGATTCGAAAACGAATGTGCTCGACACAAACTACTAGACATGATTGGTGACTTCTCACTATCGGGTACTGACCTGATTGGAAAGTTCACTGCATCAAAAAGCGGCCACCGTTTGAACTCACAATTGGTATTCGCGCTACTGCAGCAAATAGGCCATACTAACACCATTCGCAAATCAGCTTGAAACGAAATTCTGTGGATATATATTCCCCCAACGAAGGCACGCAGCAAGTGGACACACAAGAACCAGCACCCAAGGTGTCAAACTTGGCCTGCGTCGACCCGGCGGCTTCCCTCGCACCGGGCGTCGAAATAGGGCCATTTTGCGTCATCGGACCGAAAGCAAAGATTGGCAGAAATACTAAATTAATCAATAACGTCACGATTCTGGGCGACGTCACGTTAGGCGAAGACAACCTCGTCTCACCCGGTGCTGTTCTCGGTGGAGAGCCTCAAGATCTTAGTTACCGGGGTACTGACACCAAAGTTGTCATTGGCGACCGAAATGTGATTCGGGAATGTGTCACCATCAACCGGGCAAGTGAAAAAGAAGATTATTACACTCGCGTTGGCAGCGATTGCTATTTCATGGGCAATGTTCACATCGCCCATGATTGCATGATCGGCGACCGGGTAATTATCGGACACGGATCGATGCTCGGCGGGCACGTCCACGTTGACCATCACGCGACACTCTCTGGCTCTGTCGCCGTTACCCACTACGGCGCAATTGGCTGTTACACATTTATTGGTGCGGCAAGTCGTGTGCTTCAAGACATCGCCCCCTACATGCTGGCCGACGGAAGCCCGGCTCGCCCTCGGTGTATCAACATCGTCGCTCTGAGAAGAAATGATTTCGAACAACCTGTGGTCGACGCAATCAATGAAGCATATCGATTGATGTATCGAGCCCGTGTTGGGCTGAGCAATTGCGAAGAAATTCTAAAATCAAAAGGCCATTTAATTCCTGAGATCAGCCATTTCTTGGAATCGGTTGCCCAGTCGCAAGCCGGCCGTCATGGCCGCGGACGCGAGCTAAGGAGAAAAGCAGCGTGACAAAATTACGAGTTGCCGTCATTGGGGCAGGACATCTGGGAAGGATTCACACACGTCTCCTTAAAACTCAATCGGAAATTGATTTGGTCGCGGTGGCTGACCCAAGCCCGGCGGCTCAACAGCAAATCATTGATGAATTTGGAGTCAATGTTGTTAGCGACTATCGCAAACTGATCGATCAAATCGATGCGGCTGTCATTGCCACGCCGACCCGCATGCATTTTGAGATTGCCCAAGAACTCCTCAATGCAAAAGTTCACACGCTCATCGAAAAACCACTCACTGATTCGGTTACCGATGCCAATGACCTAGTCAAAGCTGCTGAGGACAATGGGTGCGTCGTTCAAGTCGGCCACGTCGAACAGTTTAATCCAGCGATCAAGTCAGCACTGGGATTAGTCGGTCAACCTAAATTCATCCAGGCATCCCGCATGAGCGGGTACACTTTTCGATCGACTGATATCGGAGTCGTTCACGACCTGATGATTCATGATATCGACCTCATTAATTCAATGTTCGAAGGGGAACTGGTAGAAGCCCGAGCCACGGGCGTTTCTATGTTCGGTCACAACGAAGATATCGCTCATGCCCGTCTACAATTCAGCTGCGGTGGCGTAGCAAACTTAACCGCTTCCCGCTGCAGCTTTGAAGCACAAAGAAGTTTTCAAATCTTTGGTACTGACGGTTTCGCTAACGCTGACCTCGCCACCAACAAAGTCACTTTTGTAAAAGTTCCCACGTGGATTCAAAACAAAAAGTACGACCTTCTCGACACAACTCCCGAACAACAAGCGTTCATTCGCGAAAATCTCTTTTCAAAAATACTTCCCAAGTCCGAGATCGACGTCCCTCAAACTAACGCGATTCTGGCAGAACAACAGGATTGGCTCGATGCCATCCGAACTTCTCAACCGACGCGTGTGAGCGTTCAACAAGGTGCAGAAGCAGTTAAAATTGCAGACTCCGTGATTAACTCAATTAATGCTCATAGCTGGAGCGAGAGTTCCGCGGAACAGCCATCAGAAACGATGTCTCAGGCACCTCCAACGTTGCTTCCGTTCCCTCTCAATGCTCCCGAAGAACAACGACGCAGAGTCGCCTAAAAACCGTTAAACCACAATTGAATAGGTGCCAGGCCGCCCTCCGAGGCGGGTCCAAGCACTGTCCTAACGGAATCATAACGTCAGCCAGCGTTGCATTTCGTCAGTTTCACATCTAGCAAGCGTTACATCCAGTGCGTGCTCAGATGCAATTCTAATACTGCCGCGGCAACAGTTATCAAATCGCACCATCGCCTTTCCAACCACTGAACTTAGGCCACAGGCCTTTCGGACTAGGCGAGATCTCGATCTTCAAACAGCACCAACGCCAACAGCATGGCCATCGCACCGTATAGGAAGGTGTAGATAATTGACCAGCCCATATAAGAGTAAGGCACTACGGAATTCGTGTTGATTGCGGCTTGGATGTCAAAATGGTTGAGAACAGGAAATACAATCGCAATCAAGTTTCCAAACACGACCACAGGTTCAAATTCAGCGAGCGACGACTGAACTAACAGCGGTGTCAGGTGCCCAAGCACATAAACTGAAAAACAGATTAAGAAATTTGCAAGAATTCCGAACCGAGTTGAAATCGCAACACTGATCGCAACGAAAATCAACACTTCGAGGAAACAAAGAATTATCCCGGGGATAACCGTGACCGATTCAATGAAGCACTGAGGCCATTCGCAAAGCCCCTTCGAAGCTTCCTGGTAATCGTAGATGGGTTTGTAGGCAGTCCAAATTACAAACCACAATCCAAGAACAATAAACATCACCGCGATTGCCATGGATATTCCGGTGAACTTGCCGAAAATGAACTGCCTCCTCCCCACAGGTTTGGAAAGCACCGTCAACGCGGTGCGTCCTTCGATCTCTTCGGCAACTGACTTACTGGCCGCCCAGATCGCAAGGAAAATCGCAAGAACGCGGATTAAGGTTAACCCCGAATCCTTGTACATTTTGATGTCTTCGCCAAACGTGTTGTATGGGACATAAATTGAGCCAACCGTAAACAACGCTCCGATCACGAGGACGAGCAGATACAACGGTTGATTAACTTCCGTTTTAAAGGTGGAGTGGGCGATTGCGAACACTTTTGGACACATCGTTGCAAAGGTCAGGTAGAACAAATAAATCGCGAATACAAATACGGCCACACTCGGGACGACTCCCACCTCTTGGTAGATCGGAGTTACCAGCCATGAGATGTTAACCGTCGCCTCTGTTCCTGCTTTCCCCATATATCGGAAATAGAGTTTGTCGATTTGGTCCAGCGGAATGGGGCCCCGCCCATCAACCCGCTGCCTCAAAATCATCTCGTCGGTACCGGGTTGGATATCGACAATACCCGTCGTCGCCGCCTCATCGATTGGAAACACTGCCATATCCAATCGTTCATTCGATTGAATACCAAAGACCTTTAACTCGGCACCATCAAAATCAACATCGATTCCAGTCCCACCGTCCTGAGTCGTCGACGCGGGCACGGTAAACGATTTTTCAAACTTTCCAGTGAACGGCAGTCGCACCAAAGATGCAACCAATTCGTTTGGCTGATCAACGAATTTGATAAAGCCAAATCCGTTGTAAGATGCAAGAACAAAGCCAAGGAGAGTGAACGCGACCATCGCAATACAGACTTTGTTAACCCAACTGAGGAACCCTTCTCGGAAGAGACCTGAGGTCTCACCAATCATTCGTCTCGCGATTAATCGCCACGCACCAAATCCAACAAACATCGAAATTGGAAATGCGAAACAGAGGGGCATTACCGCTTCAGATGAAAATAGATTGCCCGTTCTCCAACTCAGAAACCACGTGAAGAGACAAAAGTAGATTACACCGGTCACCAAACCGAAGATCGTATATTTTCGCGAATCTTCGCTGACCGTATTGAAAAACTTGACCCGCTGAAAAACCAGGATCTTGGCCATCATCAACAGTACAAAGATGAAGCCAATCGTGATGCCCAAAGAAACTAGCCAGACCGGAGTCAGCCAATTAGTTACTTTTATGTTCTGAGCAATAAGAAAGGGGACGCTAGTCATGCTGATGTCGTCTTATGAGTGAAGCCAAGTGGAAATTACGGCATTTTTACACGGGAAAGAGATATATCCTTGTGCTTACGAATATTATGCTCACATTGTTCAGATTCTTCAAAGGGAGAGTGGATGCAAATGTCAGAGTAGGGCAAAGGGAGGTTCAATGGTTCCGAATACGCTGATTCAACCGATGATTTCGAAGCCCGTAAACTCACCCCGATAGGGTTTTCCGATTCTTTCGGTATCCGCGACGGTACCACGGTTTTCTTCGAGTAAAGCCTCTATAAATCCATCGATTTGCGTGAGCTCACCTTCGATGAACAGCTTTACCCGACCATCCGACAAGTTCTCGATTGTTCCAGTAACGCTAAATCGACGAGATAATTGCTTAGCCGTATACCTGAAACCGACCCCCTGAACCCGGCCTGAAAACAGAATTTCCCCTCCTCGCAGCATCCACTCGCTCCACTTTCAAGCCTATCGATTCAACGTTCCCACCCAATCTACTTTCCCTGCCCCAAGATTCAAGCTACAACCGCAAAGGGAGTGCCAGCCTCGCCGGCGTAGTAAGTTCGAACCGAACTAACGCCAAGGCGAATAACTCCACCGGCATGCAAACTCAGCGTTGCATTCAAAATCAGGTAGAACCATCCACCCAAATCTCAGCCGAACCACTGAAAACATTTATGAAAATCAGCCCCGATGAACTTGAAATCTACTCAGCAGCCAGTCGAGAAGCGGCCCGACGAGGCGGTCAAGTTCTTTTGAAGTGGATGGGGAAAACGACCACCCGGGAAAAAGGATTCCGTGACCTAGTGACACAAGCGGATGTCGAATCCCAGCAGGTCATTCAAAAATTTTTAAATTCTGAATTTCCCGAACATCGATTCATTGGCGAGGAGTCAACTGGGGAGTCCGACGAAATCTCCGATTCGGATTTTTGCTGGATAGTCGATCCTCTTGATGGAACAACCAACTACGTTCACGGCCTTCGATCTTTCGCCGTTTCAATTGCTTTATATCGTCGCAAGACTCCACTCGTCGGCACGGTTTTGGATCCGGTGCTCGACGAATGTTACTGGGCATCTCAAGGATTGGGAGCCAAATTAAATGGCGAGCCGATTAAAGCGAGCGACTGCAAGGAAATCGGTAAATCACTGTTTGTATTCAGTTTCCCTCGCGGCATGACCAGAACCAACCCAGAGGTCGTAAGATTCCTAAACATGCTGGAGAACGTAGGCAGCATTCGCCGACTCGGTTCTGCCGCGCTCAACTTGTGTTACGTTGCTTGCGGCCGTGCCGATGGTTACTGGGCAACCAGTCTTTCTAAATGGGATGTTGCTGCCGGTTGGCTAATCGCCCGCGAAGCAGGCGCCTCTGTCGCTGATTTCCGAGGGCGTGAAATCGATATAGAACAACCATTTTTCTGCGCTGCAGCGACTGCAGATTTACTTAAACAAGCAAACCCACTTCTCAATGTTTAATCCGGCTGCACCTAATTGAAATGACTCGACAACAACTGACTCGACAACAGCTAACTCGACGATAAAACGCTGAAGGCATTAATCTTTCTTACGCTTAGCAAAGGCTTGGCGAATTTCCTCAAGACGCTGATCGTCTGAAGTTGATGATGATTCAATCATCGTCACGAAGTGAGCAACTTCAGCGGGCTGAACAGGACAGCCAATGTTGCCCTCCGGACCAACGGATGTAATCAGTTCTTTTCCGTCACCATCAAGAATCACCATCCACGGCATACCGCCGGACCGATCCTTTTTCATCTCATCGAACATGACCTGTCCACCCTCCATCTTGTCAGTCGCGATTGCAACGACCAAATAATTATCTTCAAACAAAGGACTGTTCTTCACGAGGAACTCCTCGAGTTTGTGACACCACCCTCACCAATCCGCAGTAAAATGAACAAGAACCGCCTTGTTTTGGGCTTTGGCTGACTTCAACGCTGCACCCAAAACCTCGGCCGCCACCAAGGGGGTTTCTGCACTATCCGTTTCTGTCAACTCTGCAGCGTTCTTCTCCAATTCGGGAGGCTTACTTAATGGCTGCCGCCCCTGATTTTCGAGTGCCGTCTTCACTTTTTCATTTTGGACCGTTTGTGCTTCTTTTTCTTTTTTCGACAACTGCTCTCCATCGCACCCGAGAGCAGCAGCAATCGTGAAAAGCAGGGCCGCACAGATTAACCTTGTCATCGCAAACTCCTCTATCTGTAAATTCAATCCCGAAGCCAAAAGTCCTGGCAGTTTCCTTTCCATCTTAAGCTAAATATTTGTTCGCTCAAAACTTTAACTGAATGAAAATTTAGCGTGAGAGATCCCGCATAAAAATCAAAGACACAGGAAATAAAATCATTAAGGGTAACCAGGCAGAGAGCGCCGGAGACCCGATAAGACCATTACCACCAAGAGAGTGACAGACCATTTCCACCAACAGAAATAAAACGATAACTCCCAATCCACCCAAAACGCCAGACACGACGTTTTTTTCAAGCTTTCGAATCACCAAAGGCAACCCAAGCAAAAGTAAAGTGAAGTCCATCACCGGCTTCAAGAATCTTGAGTGCAGCTCAACTGCCAATTCATTTACTTTCCGTTTTTTTGTCGCTTTCAGCTCGCCTATCAGTTCGGGAGTTGACTTGTATTTAGCATCAGCACTGATAAGTAATTTTTTAGTATTAAGATCAGTGGCAACAAAGCACTGATTATTGTGCAACCATTCGAAATCACGTGGTGTATATACCACGGTTTCACCGCCTTCGCTTTCAATTGACTTCAGTTGATGCATTTCTTTTGGGAAATTTACTTTGTGGAAACGAAATCCCGAAGGTTTACCTGACTCCGCAACTTCAAAAAAAGCACTCTCAGCCTTTATCTTTTGAAACCCTGCTCCTAAGCCACTTGGAATTCTTACTTCAGGCGCCGTGATCCCGTCTTTTGAAAGTAAAAGAAGATCCCCGGAAAAGGCAACTCCCGTTTTGTAATCAATCCTCTCATCGAATGCTTTCGATACTGCGGAGGATGTCTTCCATTCAGTCCACTCCTGCCAATCCATGGTCAGGCGATCACCCACTTTGGGGATTAGAACTTCACGGCTCAAAACCGTCATTGCAATAATGATAGAGGCCGCAACGAAAACGACTTTAAAAATACGCAGCTTACTGATTCCAGCTGCCTCGATTGCCGTGACTTCTCGATTGCGTTGTAACAAACTAATTGAGAAAATCGCCGCCACTAAAATGAATACGCCTGCGAGTTCATTGAAACGGGCAGCACACTGCGGATAGTATCGATCGAAGATCGCCGAAGACAATCCATCGGCCTCAGCAATCGCAGCGATCTCATCTGCATTCCCTGTGCCGTCGATAACGAGAAACAGGCCAAAGAAACTGGCAAAGCAAATCAAAAATGTCTTCAAAAAGACAGAGAGTAAATAGCGATCGACAATTGTCATTTTTCTGCTTTTTACCCGTCAATTCTATCGTTCTTGTCTAGAGAGGCCTCCCGAAGATTGTAGATTGCCCACCGTTTTCAATCGACTGCAACTTTCTTTCAAAACAACTGACCCAGCCTGTTTTTGCTAGCGTAAAACAAGCCGTGTTTATTAGCAATCTTCGTGATTCCACATGCCTGCGGGCGTATCTGAGCCGATTCCCAAACTGAATAAGCCACTTGAACTCGACGGCGGTTGCCACACCTCACTCAGATTTTTGTGAGCAAATGATTGACATCCCCCTCAAGAGCTCTAACAATCCAACACCACGTGAGGTAGCGGCAGTTTCGCAAGACGAACCACCAATGCAAACACGGACAAAAGCATGCTGGAAATTGCATCTAAAATGCGCACCCTCTGTTTCCCGCCTCGATGCGTCAATTGTCGAACCGAAATTGGCCAATCTAAGATCCGGCAAAATCAATATCGAGGTAAACATGCGACCTCATTAAATCAACATGAGCGACTCACATCTTTACTGGAAAGCCATTGGTGCGACCGTTGCTTTCCGAATTTGGTTCATCAAGACCTTGCCACCTGCTGGACTTGCGGTGCTCAACTGAACCAGCAATCGCCTTTGGGCACCAGATGCGCCCTTTGTTTTAAGAAAAACTTTCGATTCACCAGGGCAATTTCACTTGGCAACTACCAAGGTCAACTTCAACAATTGGTTATTCGAATGAAAAACCAGCACGACGAACCATTGACAATTCAGTTAGGCAACCTATTGGCGAATCAATTAATTGCTTCTGAATTATTTGATAACATTGATTTAATTACCGCAGTCCCAACGCATTGGTGGCGAAGGTTGAAGCGAGGTTTTCAGGCTGCCGAGATGATTGCCGAGACCATCGCGCACGAGGTCGATCGACAGTTTAGGCCAGAAATTCTGAAATGCCAGCGAAGCACAAAAAAGCAAGGAACGCTCGCCAGTACAGCCCGTCAGAAAAACGTTCAAAATGCTTTTAGCGTGAATCGCTCGACCTCACTTCAAGGGGCAAACGTACTCCTGATTGATGATGTCATGACCTCAGGGGCAACGGTCAATGAAATTTCCCGCATTTTACTTCGCTCTGGAGTTGAGAAAGTTTATGTAGGTGTCATCGCGAGGGGCGCCCGCGTCAGCTAAACTACTGCTTCCAGCGTCCACTACTTAGGTGTGCATCGCCTGATAATTATCCCTTTTTCATCCCCGTATGCTTACACCCGTTTGCTGATTGCCGATTTTTAATGAACTCAGAAGACAAATCGACTCGGAAAAAATCCGCTGTCAAAAAAAGTAATAAAAAGAACCCTCCCACCAAGGCTGGCTGGTTTCGCCGATCCTTTAATCCGTTCCGCATCGCAACGCTCAGAGGGCTAGGAATCCTACTCCCACCGTTGCTGACAATCATGCTCTTCGCCTGGGCTTGGAACACGATCGAAAGAGCTATCTTACTTCCTGTTGAGTCACTTTCCGAAACGGCCCTTGCATACGCAATCGAAGACATCCGCACCGATTCGATGATCGAAATCGAAACGAACGGACTAGACAACGTTCAGGAACGATTCAAGTCTGGCGCTCAAGGAAAGCTCTACACTTCGCTCGACGGAACTTTATTAGTCCAATTTAATAGCCAGTGGCTCCCTTTGGACGTGTTTGAGTTGGTCAGTGCGAATCCCAGCACTGCGAATCTCTCTACTGCGCATGACTACTACAAACGTTACGTACAACTGCGATACTTGAAACGACACCTCGTGATACCGGCCTTTTTGGCCATCTTTCTCGGGGTCATGTACATTGTCGGAAAATTACTCGCCGCGGGAATTGGTCGCTTTTTTTGGCATCAATTCGAATCGCTCATCAATCGCTTGCCGATCATTCGAAACGTTTACTCGTCCGTCAAACAGGTCACCGACTTTGCGTTCAGTGAAACTGATGTTCAATTTACGCGAGTCGTCGCAGTTGAGTATCCCCGACGAGGGATTTGGTCAATCGGGTTTGTAACCGGAGAGAGCATGCTGGATATCCGCCGCGCTGCCGGCGAACCCGTCCTTTCAGTTTTAATGCCGACCAGTCCTATGCCTGCGACGGGATTCACGATTTCAATTCCCAAAAGCGAAACCGTCGATCTCGACATTACGATTGACCAAGCTATCCAATATTGCGTTAGCTGCGGTGTCGTCGTGCCGGATCATCAATCTGCAAAAACCGCGATTGAAGGCGAGTTTCAAAAGAAGAATCAAAACAAATCGCAACTGGAAAACGATGCCCCAGAGGACTAAATCTGGCAACGATGGACGTTCGCTCAAGTTTCAGCACAACCTAACACAACATGACACAAAATCACGCTAACAAAAAATCAGACATCCGGCTCGGCACCCGCGGCAGCCAATTAGCTTTGTGGCAAAGCAATTGGGTTAAGTGCGAGCTTGAAAAACTTGGCATCAGCGTTGAGCTTATAACAATTAAAACTGAGGGTGATATCCAAACGGGATCGCTCGCTCAAATTGGCGGACAAGGTCTGTTCACAAAACGCCTTCAGGTAGCTCTCCTGAATGAAGAGATTGATCTCGCAGTCCACAGCCTCAAAGACTTACCAACCGAAGATCATCCACAACTTAAGATTGCGGCGGTGCCCCCCCGTGAAACTGTCGCCGATGCATTAGTCAGCAACCGTTTCACTAGTTTACAAGACTTGCCTTCGCAGGCAGTCATCGGTACTGGGAGTGTCCGGCGAGCTGCCCAACTACTGCATTTGCGACCGGATCTTGAAATTCGGGACATTCGCGGTAACGTCGATACGCGATTGAAAAAACTTGATGCTGGTGAATTCGACGCGATCATCTTAGCCTCGGCAGGGCTGCTTCGGCTCGGGTTCGAAAATAGAATCTCTTACAAGTTCCCGCCGAACGAATTGGTGCCGGCCGTCGGCCAGGGAGCTCTTGGCTTGGAAACCCGCCGAACAGACGAGGAGACAATTTCTCGAATCGCTAATCTCAATGACCCAGTAAGTTTTCACCGCGCAATGGCCGAACGAGCGATGCTTCGAACACTGTATGCAGGCTGCCTTTCACCCGTCGGGGCCTTAACGCATGTTCAAAATGGCCTGCTTCAACTTAAAGGCGCAGTTCTCAGCCATGACGGAAAACACAAAATTGAGTGCGAAGAAACAAGCGATCTAGAGCAATCGAACTCACTTGGTCAGAGAGTTGCCGAAAAATTGATCGAAGCAGGCGCAGCCCAGTACCTTCAAGACCGCGATTGAATTGACGGAAGCCAAGTTCATTACGCGGCTTATTCGTTACTGTCTCTTGGGGATGCCAGGCAAAGCGGATCTTTACTTAGAGCTCCGAAACAGTCGCATTGCGTCCACAGCTTGGACGGCATTTCGTGATCGCTATGATTAGCCTCAATCAACGCTATGATTTTGAGCATCAAACAATCAACAGCTAGGACCCTCACAGGTCTCCCTGGTTTCATCACATGGATAAGCGAGTGAGCTATGCCCAATCATACGCAAGCCGACTACGAACTGTTTGCCCAAAAAAATGGGCTCCGCCTAAGTGATGTGAAACCACTTTCGCTCAAAGAACGACTCCAGCGTTTGGAAACGGAGTTGTCCCGGACAGATGTTCCGTATCCGATCGACTCCCACAAACGAGCCCTATACATTGCGGCTGCCAAATCAGGGCTTCCTTTTCGCACTGGCAACCTGGGCTCCGAGTCGGTTGACCTCGGTGATTATGAATGCCATCAGCATTACGAAAACTATTCTTTTGAAGAACATCTCAGCTGGGCTTGTCTGGTCGCCCAACAGAAAAAAACCAAGGAAAAATTCGCCTGCCAGGAATACCAGAATGGTGAAAAATTATTCGAAATTTCTGGAGGCGTCATTCCTGACTTTTACCTACTCAACGCACGAATCTACCAACAGACGGCCTGGCAACTCGCAACTGTCAATGAAATCATTCCTGCCGAACTCTTTTTTACATGTCACAGCAAACGTTTCTTTCCCGTGACGACATTCATGCGTCCGCTCGGAACAGATTACCTCGAAGAACCTGACATTGGGCACGACGTTGCCGGACACGTCGCGACGTTTACTATTTCTGCGGTTGCAAACGTGATGAAATATCACGGTGAAGCTCGAAATATAATTTACGCCGATCGAGATCAACAAATCGAAGCAGTGCAGGGGGATGAAAAGGCAATTCAACTCATCAATGAAACTGCCGATGAGTTGCTGAAATATGCAGGGCGAATCTATTGGTTCACCGTTGAATTTGGATTAGTAATGGAGAACGGTCAAGTCCGGGACTTTGGTGCAGGAATCCTCTCTTCACCGGGTGAGACGATTTATAGCATCGGCGGAGGTGAATCGAATCGGATCTTAATCGACCCCTCGTGTGACCAAGATCTACTTCGGTTGGCCAACACTGATTACCTGATCAGCGAATTCCAAAAAACCTACTTCGTTTTGGAAGACTTTGATTTGCTCGAATCATTGACGCCAGACAGGATTTTGGAAGCCAGTAAAAAAGCGATGGACTTACCCGACTTCACTTGGCGAGAAATTCTCCCTGGTGATCGAGTGATCGATGTTGGAACTGCCATGATGAGCATCAACGAAAAATACCACCGGCTAATGGCAGGTCAGGAAATGGATGAATGCCTGACTCGGACCGCCATCAAAAACCTCAACCTTTACCGCGATGGGCTCAGCAGTGAACTCCTAACACAGTTTCAGCAAATGCCAAACGAGATTCCACAGGAAGTAGCACGTTGGTTTGACGAAAACCGGGACAGCGTTAATTCTCTTAACTAAATCAAGCCTCTTCAGCTACGTGCTTCAGCCACACCAAACCCAATTTCGCCGACTTCTCATTACACCGAGCCCAACACTGATTTAGGGTTCGTCGCCGCGTCAACCAAATTCAATAGCATTACCCGACGCTTTGCAGTCCCGCAGCGATTCCATTAACCGATTGAAGAATCTCATGACGAATTGCATCCGAATCCAACACCTCGGGGTCAGATCGTAACTTCTTAAGCAACTCAACTTGGATGTAGTTAAGCGGATCGACGTAGGGATTTCTAACTTTGATACTGTGCTGCAACCACGGCTCGCAATGCAAGAGTTCGTCGACCTCCGCGACTTCAAGAACCAGCTTTTTACTAAGATCAAATTCTGCTTTGATATCCTCGTAAACAGCTCCGCCATGGTCTTCAGAGAGCGACGCATACAACGCTGAAATTGCCATATCAGCGCGTCCCATCCCCAACTGGACATTGCTCATCAGGGTACGAAAGAATGGCCACCGCTGATTCATCTCTCTCAACTCCGCCAACTTCGAATCATAGTCTCCCTCGGCAAGCCAATCCTGAAACCCTGTTCCAACACCGAACCAACTGGGGATATCCGTTCTAGTTTGCGTCCAGGCAAAAACCCAGGGAATCGCCCTCAAGTCATCCAGTGTCTCAGTTGCCGCTCGACGACTTGGCCGCGAGCCGATATTTAATTGTCCAATCTGATCGATTGGCGAAGCGGCATGGAAGTACTCAAGAAAATCCTCTCGTTCCACAAGGCTTCGATACTTTCGATAGGCGATCGAACTCAACTCATCCATGATTTCAGACCAACGCTCAATTTTATCAAATACCGGACGTGTTCCTGTCGAACAGAGCACGGCATGCACCAACTGCTGTAGATGTCGATGAGCAATCTCCGGTTCACTGTACCGCGAACTAACGACTTCTCCCTGTTCTGTAATTCGAATCCGTCCCCGAACCGATTCGGGGGGCTGAGCCAAAATCGCTCGATTCGCAGGTCCACCTCCGCGTCCTATCGAACCGCCACGCCCGTGGAACAGAGTCAGCACGATTCCATTGCGCTGACACACCTCCGCCAATTGTCGCTGAGCAGTAAACAACATCCAGTTCGCCCGTAGATATCCGCCATCCTTATTGCTGTCACTGTATCCAATCATGATTTGTTGCTGATTGCCACGCTCAACAAGATGTTTTGCGTAAACGGGATTATCGAATAACGCTTGCATGATCGCGGGCGCTGCTTTTAAATCCTCAACTGTTTCAAACAGCGGCACAATGTCGAGGGAACCAAACAAATCTGCATCATGTGCCAACAAAAGAACTTCAAGAATATGACTGACGCCCTGAGTCATACTGATAATGTAAGCCTCGATGGCTTGATCCCCCATCTTAGCCTGAGCAAATCCAATCAAGCGAAACAGGGTGAGGAGATCATCCGTTTGACTAGTGAATCCAAATTGACCGTCCGATTTACGTCCGCCGGACCAAGACCTCGGGCTCTCTATCTCGCGGCTAAGTACTGCAATCTTCTCCGCTTCAGGGAGCGACTGATAATCTTCCACCGTCTGATTCTTTGCAAAAATCTCCGCGGCAGCTTCTTGATGACGCTTCGAATGTTGTCGCAAATCGAGAGATGCCATGTGAAAGCCAAACACCTGGGCAGATCGAATCAATCTCGCAAATCGACCACGCACCAATCTCTCACCCTGATTGGCCAACAAACTATCACGAATCAGATATAAATCATCTAGAAATTGGTCGACCGAATCGTAGGCTCGCGGATCTTTTTTCACCGCTGGAACCCGACTCCAGGTAATTTCATTTTGCTTTTTCGTCGCGACTAATCGCCGATAAATCATAATCAGCTTTTGCCGGTAAGGTTCCTGTGAAAATCGCTCCAAAACTTCATACTCTTCCTCGGGAACCAACTCTCGATCTTTTTCTAAACTAGCCAAAAACCAATGGCTGAAATTCACGCGTGTTGTCGACGGGCTCAACAGCGAGTACATCGAGCGAACTTCTTTTAGATAATGAGACAAAACAGTCGCTTCATGCTCTTGAAGCGTCTCCTCCGTCACGTCGGTTGTCACGTACGGATTACCGTCTCGATCACCACCGATCCAAGAACCGTATGAAAGAAATGAAGGAACATCAAAACGTTGCTCAGGAAAATGCTTCACCAACGCGGCATCGAGTTCTTCATAAATTCGCGGCACTAAATCAAAAAGTGTGTTTTCAAAAAAGTACAAACCACTATTTCGCACTTCGTCCATCACTGTCGGTCGGCGATTTCGAGTCTCGTCACTTTGCCACAGCAGGACAATATAATCCCGCAGTAATTCCTCAGCCTCATTTCGCTCCTGAGCAAATAAGTCGGCAGAATCAAGTCGCTTAAGCAATGTCGAAACTTTGTTGAGGATTTGACGAATTGTCCGTCGTTTCGATTCCGTTGGGTGTGCCGTAAAAACCGGCGTTACCACCATGCGTGTTAGAATCTCCTGAATTTCTGCAGCCTCAACTCCCTCACGTTTGAGTGTACCTAAAGCTTCATCCATGGTTTCGTCCATGGGGACATTCGATTCGAACGCAGTCTCTGCGCGTTCACGCAAAATCCGAACTCGCTCTCGCTCCTCCGCCAAATTCACCAGCTGAAAATACGTTGAAAATGCTTTTAAATTTGCCGCTGCCAGAGGCAGGTCATTCAACAAACTTGGAATCACCTCATCCAATCGTTGCTTCGCGTCAGCATCCCCCGCACGCCAAGCCTTCGCCAATTTGCGTATCTCTTCCTCCATCTCAAACACTTCACGCCCCTCTTGGGCGATAATCGTCTCCCCTAACAATCCGCCCAACAATCGAATCGTTCCGCTCAGCTCATTTTGTTTTTTGTTCATTAGTTCTGTGGATCACTTACAACGGAGACCCGACATGATTCACTGACGGGCAAAATTAGGATAACGCCAACCCGATCGCAATCGAGCAGGCCACATTTTAGCCCTGTTCTGAGGACAAAATCGAATATATCGCAGGAAAAATTAAAACTATGGCCTCAAAATAATCGCCGGAAAAAATTTAGAATCCAAATCACTGCTCCTCGCTCACTGCACTACGATCGCAATTTAACAACGACCGCCGCAAACCACCTTCAACGGAACAGAATCAACCACAATCAGCTCAACCCACATCCATCCATTTACAACTCGCACCCAAGTTACACATTGGGCAATTTCATTTGGCAAAACCTTGGAATTGACTTTCATCGCTCCCTCTTTAGAATCGGCTTCGCGTGCTGAATCAGAGAGGGGCAAAAGGAAACGATCACGTTTGTTTGATTGCAGCATCAAATTATACGAAAGTCCATTCCTGCGATAGCGAACTTTACCCCGATGATCAGCGTGCTGCAAATTTTACGCAAGACAACTTGAACGGCTCGCACGTATTGCGAGTCGTTTTTTGATTTAGCCAACCACACATCCCTTCCGGAATCTTTGGAAATAGCTGGAGCCCATAATGACCACCATGTTTTTCGAGTCAGATATTAATAGCCAAGCCCTTGAAAACCTCTGTGTTGCCATGATTGGCTACGGCAGCCAAGGTCGTGGACAGGCGATGAACCTTAGAGATAGCGGAATAAACGTCGTTGTCGGGCTTCGCGAAGGCGGTAAAAGCTGGAACCAAGCTGTTTCCGAGGGCTGGGCACCTCTGAGTATGGAAGATGCGGCAAAGCAAGCGGATGTCGTTTGCATGATGTGCCCGGATATGGCGCAGCCTCAGGTTTACCGCGATATCGTGGCTCCCAACCTCAAACCCGGATCCACCGTTTTATTCTCACATGGATTTTGTATTCATTACGGAGCGATTACAGTCGCACCGGAAAACAACGTCGTTATGCTCGCCCCGAAAGGACCTGGGGGCATGGTTCGACGTCAATATGAAGAAGGCAGCGGTGTTCCCGGACTTGTCGCAGTTCATCAGGACGCGACCGGTAATGCACTCGATATCGCACTTTCCTACGGATGGGCAATCGGTGCTGCGAGAGCTGGAATCATCCAGACGACCTTCCCGGAAGAAACCGAAACTGATTTGTTTGGCGAGCAAGCAGTCCTCTGCGGTGGCTTAACGGAATTGATAACCGCCGGTTGGGAGACACTCGTCGAAGCCGGCTATCAACCGGATGTCGCCTATTTTGAATGCCTGCACGAAGTCAAATTAATCGTCGATTTAATCTACGAAGGTGGAATCGCACGGATGCACGAGTTTATCAGCGATACGGCAGCCTACGGAGACCTCGTTAGTGGAAAACGAATCATCACCGATGAGACCCGAGCCAACATGAAAGCAGTGCTTAAAGACATTCAAGATGGAACCTTTGCTAAACAATGGCAAGAAGAAGCGGCCTCGGGATCAGCGAACTTCAAGCGGATGATGGAAGAAGACATCGCCCACCCCATTGAAGCGACCGGACAGGCCTTGAGAAAGCAATTTTCATGGCTGAAACAAAACCAGGCTTAGGATTGACCTCACAAGGTATCCGTCGGGCGTTCGTAAAAATAGTTGAACATCCTCTTGATCTAAATTTGGATCTCTTCGATTTTGACTAACTTGACTACGCTTCAAAATGGCCACTCAACCGGCCATTGACACTACTAACAGTCGACTCCTTGATGTAAATCATCCGCTAAAGGTTGTGCAATGACTGACTCAGCACCATCGAATTTCAATAGCGATATACCGGTAGAAGATCTGCTGCGCTTGCTGGAACTCGAAACGGAAGCGGCGCTCGACCGGATTTACCAACTCGACCACTCGACTCCTTTGGATTCGGTGGACTTGGAAAGTGGTGCCACGCTAACGCTCAAACGGGAAGACCTCTCGGTTGTCCACAGTTATAAATGGCGAGGATCTTTCAATAAGATTCTGGCAATGCACCAGTCAGGATTTACGGGTAAATTAGTAGCTGCATCAGCGGGAAATCACGCTCAAGGCGTAGCTGTCACGGCGAAGCGTTTGAATTTGCCGGCTACCATTTTCATGCCTCGCTCCACGCCCGTGCTTAAACAAGAGTCTGTCAAGAGCTTTGGAGGCGAATTCATCGAAATCCGCCTTCACGGTGACTCATTTGACGAGGCAGCCAAGGAAGCTCATCGTTTCGCTGAATCCACTGGCGGTGTCGTGATTCCACCCTACGACGACCTACAAGTCATCGCCGGCCAAGCAACCATTGGGGTTGAAGTCGCCAACGAAATTGAATTACCGCCGACTCACGTATTTCTCGAGGTCGGCGGCGGAGGCATGGCCTCGGGCGTCGCGTCGGTGGTTAAAAAGAAGTTCCCCTCAGCAAAATTGATTGTGGTGGAAGCCGTCGATCAAAACAGTATGGGAGCTTCTTTAGCAGAAGGTCAAAGAACCACCATCGATACGCTTGATCGATTCTGCGACGGAACAGCCGTTGCCTGCCCGGGAGAAATCCCGTTTCAACTGTGTCAACATTTGATTGACGAATGTATCACTGTCACCAACGATCAGGTCTGCGAAGCAATCCAGTACCTTTGGCAAAAAAAGAGAACCATCGTTGAACCTTCCGCGGCCCTCGGAGTTGCCGGAGCTATTCAATATCCGTTGACGGAGGACGATCGCCCCTTGACCGTCCTCTCAGGATCAAACGTCGACTTTATGATGCTGCCCAAAATTGCCAGGCGAGGCCAAGTCAAACGCCCGGAAACGCGTTACTACGCCTTTGAAATTAATGAGCAACATGGTGCGATGGCAGAGCTGCTCGATCGGTTCTTTGCCAACATGAACATCATCGATTTCCAGTACGGGAAAGTCTCCGAGACCCATGCCTACCCGGTTATTGGAATCGAAGTCCCCCATGCTGAAATCGAATTGCTCGATCAATTCCTTGTCGACCCGAGCGCTCCGCCACACCATGACATTACGGGGTCGCCGGGCTCAGAGTTCCGCGTCATCCCGTTCAATATCGACGTAATCGCATTCCCATTTTTCGCGGTAATTGAATTTGCAAACCGCCCCGGAGCACTTCGTGATTTCATGCGGTTCGCCAGCACTTTATCGAGCGTGTGCTACATGAACTATACCGATACTGGACAAACCGAAGGCCAGGCGCTGATGGGATTTGAATTCGAGAACATCGGTCGACAATCCGAATTCATGGAATGGTTGGAAGCAACCACCAAATTCCAAGTTGTTCCCACTGAAATCGTAAGACACTTCAGTCCCTCAAGCGATGCAGAACTTCGCTGGAAATCTCTCGGCGATTCAAACTGAGCCTAGCGGCGCAAAAAAACTGGCAGCTTTCACTGCCAGTTTTAATTTTTTCAGTCAGGGTAGGCAACTATCTAACGGACGTTTGAAAACACATCCGCCGTAACTGCATGGGCTTCAATCGACACTCGCTCGCCGCGGTCAGGTCGTGTCAACTCAAGCGACAACTGGGTTCCGTCGATCGAATAATCCGCAAAATAAGTTTCCCCATTCGAACTCAGGGTTACCTTTTGGGGCGTCACCTGAATCACATCAAACTTTTGGCCCAGCGGTTGGAGGACCCACTCGTTTTCAGCAACTCGAAGCGATCGAATCCCGTCATTGTTCATCACCGTCGTGGCGTTAATAAGAACCGAATCGATTTCCCATCCGCCCAAAGGTACACTAGTCATAAGTCATACTCCGCAAATCAAAAGATAAAAATAAATGGTATAAAAACAATGCAAATCCCAAGCCAAATAATAAAAAGCCGGTTTTCGTGCACTTTCCCTAAGCAAAAGCATCTCAATATGAGACCCATTTCGAAAAAATGAGAAACTCAAACTGGTTTCCCGGTCGCTAAACTAGGAACGCAATGTACGGCTGCAAGGAACAAAGGCGAACAACTTATAAATTATAAGACGGGCGTTGAACGGCCGATTCCCTCTTAACTAACACAAAATTCCTCATTTCGACAAAGAGAAAATTAATGAGCCAAGCCTTTTTCGAAAATGCCTACATTTGCTTCGCATTGTTGGGCTTTTTAATGACAAGTCAATGCACCGCCTACTCACAAGAGACTGCCCCTAATCCTGCCCCCCCCAACATTGTGCTATTAATGGCGGACGATCAAGGATGGGGACAGACTGGGTACAATGGGCACCCCATTTTAAAAACACCACACTTGGACGAAATGGCAGCCAGAGGACTTCGCTTCGAACGCTTTTATGCCGCTGCTCCCGTTTGCTCCCCCACGCGGGCCAGTGTCCTCACTGGACGAACCAACCAAAGAACGGGCGTTGAAAGTCACGGTTACGCACTGAGGCTGCAAGAAAAGACTTTAGCTACCGCATTGTCAAATGCCGGCTACCAAACGGGACACTTTGGAAAATGGCATCTCAATGGATTGCGAGGTCCAGGTGTCCCCATTTCAGCCAAAGACAGTCACCATCCCGGCGTTTTCGGTTTCGACACCTGGCTCTCAGTCACTAATTTTTTTGATCGCAATCCTATTCTCAGTCGCAATGGAGATTTTGAAGAATTTAAAGGCGACTCCTCGGAAATCATCGTCGATGAAGCCGTGAAATTTATTAGTCAACAATCGATATTAAAACGTCCATCTTTTACCGTCATCTGGTTTGGCACCCCCCATAATCCATTCATGGCAGCACCAGAAGACGCTCGTCCTTTTGCGCACCTCGACCGAGATTCTAAAGACCAACACGGCGAACTTGTTGCGATGGACCGAAGCATTGGCACCCTCCGCAAGTCAATCAAAGAACTGGGAATTGCTGAACAAACCATCATTTGGTTTACGAGTGACAATGGCGGGCTACCTAAAATTACTCCTGAAACCGTCGGTGGATTGCGAGGTTTTAAGGGCAGTCTTTACGAGGGTGGATTGAGGGTTCCCGCCATCATCGAGTGGCCGTCTCATATCTCGCCACGCGTGACGTCCTATCCGACCGTTTCGATGGACATCTTCCCCACTTTGGCAGAAATCGTCAAACTTCCCGCATCCTCAATGCTTAACACGAATGATGGATTGAGTCTTAAAAAACTATTCGACACGGAAATTACGACGCGGGAAAAACCAATTCCATTCGACTGCCTCGGGAATCAGGCGGTTATCGACAACGACTGGAAACTAATTCGCCTTGGCAGGAACGAAAACAAAACACCTAAATTCGAACTTTATAATCTCAAACAAGATCCCCACGAGAAACTGAATTTATTCGACGCGAACGAGGCGGAGGCGAATCGCATGCTCGGATTGTTAACTGGCTTTGATTCATCAATCCAACGGAGTATCGATGGAAAAGACTATCCCGAAGGCAAGGTAAACGACGGCAACCCCCAACCTAGATTCTGGAACACCGTCGATCATTACCAACCTTTCATCAAGCAATGGAAAAGTCGCCCCGAATACGCAACCTGGCTTAGAAAAAGACAGAACAACAGGCAAAAAAAACAATCACCCTAGCGCTGGCAATCACTAAAAACAGAAAAGCATTAAACCTCTGCAAGGGACTAATTCCGCAAATAAAATTCATACTCGACGGTGGGCTTAAAACATTCACCAGGCTTGATGGACGCTTTCCAATTCACAACGCTACTGTTGTTGATTGGATCGCCGCCGTGGCTGGACCAATCATCGGGATTGAATCCCTCCAGTTTGGTCTTCCCTTCATCGGATACCTCGTTTGCCTTTCCACCAAATCGAAGGCTAACTTCAACCGGAACCTCATACTCTTTGTTGTTAGCAATTTCAGCGATGACCTTTCCATTCACAAGTGAGTAGCTCGAATTTCTCCATTGAACCGCGTTCCGCTCTCGACCAGTTTCTTGATTGTCGACACCAGCCTTTAAATCCACGGAGACAGTCATGGGGAGGCGGCAAATTCCCCCTGGAGAAGTGTAGGTAAGTAACTCCTGAGCCAAAGGTTGAAAACCATCGACTAACATGGCAGCACCGGTAGTCCACGGGACCTTCGTATCATTAATTAATTCAACTTGATGCCAAACTTTGCTCTCTGAAACAACTAATGGCGACCTTCCATGACGGCCCGAAGCGAATTCGTGGGCAGAATGCTGAACCGTCACATCCCAAGTATAGATATCTCGGTAGGCGACCTCAGCCTTCAGAATCCGAACACTTGCTCGCTCGCCTTTTTTAAGTGACATTGGCTTGAGCTTGTAGACAAAAAGATCGTTGCCACCGCTGGTCGTTAAATCACCAGCCAATCCATCAATCAAGCCTTCAGAATTTCCAGTCGACCGAGCGCTGCGAAAATCACTTGTGCTCTGCGAATATATCGTATTGCTGAATTGATCGATCGCTTGATTACTCATGATTTGAGGCGCTGCTTCAACAAGTACATTTTTCAAACTTGCCTCCAGCACCATTGGACTGGGCGATGCCTTAAATCGAAAATTGGGAACACCAACGACAACGTGCAAAGGGACATCTATCAAATCCTCCGAATCATTGATTATCTCTCCTTGCATTAGGATCTCTGCGGTTTTCGCAGACGCACGCTCGACCTCAACGCCTCCTTCGTCTCCCTTAAATTCAAACGGCTTGTCCGTCAAATTTAATCGATAGGTCGGAAGCCAGCGAATACCGGGGCAGAAGTACATTAAGCTCAATTCAACTTCGGTGTTTGGCGTTCCAAAATCGAACGTTAATTTTTTTTCCCGCGTCAACTTTTTCACGTTTTGCTCGAAAGTTGTTTTCATACCTTCAACTGTCAGATTGGAAACGGAATTAGCCGCGATCATCATGTCGCCAGCTTCCGTACGCAATAAGAAATGAGTCCCCAAAACGGTGTCCACTAGAATCTCAGCTTCAATCGCTCTACCGTCGCTGTCGTGACGATTCCTGTCGCGGGGATCAGTTTTCTCAGGGATCAACTCTCGATTGGCAAGAACCTTGAGTAGCACACCTTTGACCGATTCCGATTTCTCACCTCGAATTTGCAATGAACACGATGCCCCTAGATTGGCGGTTACAATTTCCATTACCGTTGTGCAATTTATCTCCCGCTTACCTTCCGTTTCCGAGGCTTCCCAACCTGCGACCATTGAGCTGATTTTTCCTTGTTGGGCGATCGCCCAGAAAGACCCGAGAATTGCAGAATCTGGCACCTCATTCGTAAAAACTTTCCCTTCCGCATCGGTTTTTGCCGTCCCTTTTTTTACAATCAAAAAATATCCGTCTTTAAAAATAACAACGTTTTCAGTTGTTAAATTCAGTTCAGATTTTTCCATCAAACTGCTGAATTTATTGTCAGCGAAAATCAGGTCCGAACCAGAAAACAGGGTTACCCATCCAACAACTAACAACGTCAAACGACCAATCACCATGATATCCCCAAGCGTTAATAATTAAGTTACTATCGGCCTTAAGAGACTTAACGACTCGGTTAATTCTCCGTAAGCTCTAACCATCATACGTAGTCCTCCGAGGATGAGACGTAACGAGAATGTAACGTCCGAACTCGCGAAAACAGCTGCGACCCAAGTTGCCTAACGAGGTACCTGCGCAGCGAAACAGCAGGTAAATTGAGCGGTGCTCACAGAAAACCTTCAATTGAAAGGTCTCAATTTTGAATTGGCAGTTCAAGGACAAAACAAGCCCCCGCCGAGTGGCGGTCGAGTTTGTTTTTTCGATCCGCGATTTTGAGCTTCCCCCCCAAAGAGGCTGCCATTCGCCGACATAACGCCAACCCCAACCCAACCCCCGGAGCCGTATTTGCTGCATCCTGATCCGATTTGCAAAAGGGCTGAAACATCCGCTTCCGGTATTTAACTGGAACGCCAGGCCCAAAGTCCTGTACATAGATCGCCAGCGTTTTCCCGTGACGCGAAATTTTCAGATCAATTCTTGGCTGGGAACTTGGCCGCGCGTACTTACACGCATTGTCGACTAAATTAAAAATGATCTGCTCCACTGTCGCCGGTTGAGTTGCAAACCTCAAATCGGCAACGGATTCGTCAATCTCTAATGCGATCTTCCAGTCTACTTCAGCCGCCCTCTCTTTGATTCTGGACTCGAATCGGCCCAGCATCTCAGCGGCGGTGAGTGTTTCGACGCATCCTGAATCAGCCCCCCGTTCTAGACGAGCGAACTGGAGAACATTTTCAACCAAGTGAGATAATCGATCCGCCTGCAAGCAAAGTGTATTGGCATAATCCTGTTGCTTTTCAGGCGGTACCATTTTCTCCGCCAACATTTCAGCGTACATCCGAAACGTCGTCAACGGTGTTCGTAATTCATGCGTCACCGCCGACACAAATGTCGCCCTTCGTTCACTGAGGCGAATAACTCCAAACAAAAGTGTCGCCGAAGCAACCGCAGCAAGTGCCAACCCTAGCCAGGCCACCCATAAAGCGAGCTTTAATCCTGCAAATGAGTTTTGATCCGCGGTCGAACCGATCGCCAGAGTCGATAGCAAACTTGAGCTATCAACGACCAATTGGACGGGCAGCGTCGTCAAAGCCGTCATAACGTTTAAGTCTGTATCCTGCTCTAATTCTTCGAATTGAACATTGGGAAGCAAATCCTCAACTTCGGCACGGAGTGCATTCTGAATGGCAGGCCAATCGAGCCAGCACACTTGAATGACGGGCAAATCGCCACCGGAACCGTCCCGAGTGACTTCGCGAACCAGCACCAGATTCTCCCCCACCCATACTGGCTGCATCACACCAACTGAATCCAGTGCGTTGACATTTTCACCAGCGAAACCAATCCCACCCTGGATTTGACTTAGGCTGTTGTTCTCCAAAACGTTAGCAGAACTATTCTCTTGCCATCGCTGTGACGTGAGGTTGAGCGTGTTTTGCAATCGACGGTTGAACTCCTCATTACCACGGGATGCTCCCCGAGACTGCTGGACTGCTCGCTTACTATTCTGAGCGATTTGAGGTATTTCTGCACCTTTCGCATTCTTATTCAACAGGTCACTTGAACTCGATTTCACTCCTCCATACTTCTCAAAGGCAGGCACTTTGTAATAGGACTGCTCAGCTCCATTTTGCGAGAGCGCGTCTTTGTTTTGCTCGGCCGATGCAATATCAATCGAAACGTCGGCAAGCGACTCACTACTGAGATCAGCCAACAATGTTTCGTAGGTAAACAGATTTTCAGCCTCTAACAATAACTGCTCGCTCAAGCCAACTGTTTGGGCGCTGAGACCAAATTGATTTTCGGCGAGCAATCTTGCGGATCCTCTCGGTATCTGAGGAGAGCGGAGATCCTGCTCACAATCCATCTGAAAATAAAATTTCACGAACTGAGGAGGAGGAAACATCAATGGCGAAGCGACCTTTTGGTAACTTCCTCCCGGCGAGCCTGAACTACTACCTGTTTGACTTGGTACTCGTCCTCCCTGATTGTTGGTAACCTCGGCTGGAACAAATGACTGGTAAAACGAATCGTAAGAGTAACTCGGACGAGCGGCTTCCCTCGCAATCAAGGGAAGTATTTTTAAATCCATCCGATACAGCGCACTGCTGATCCGCTCCTGCAGCTCCGCTTCCTGCCTCGCGAGTTCGGTCTCGCGCCGGTCATTTTCGCGACTTTCATCCAGCCGGACGGTCATAATCGTCAACCAGCCCATTCCGGGGATCACGATGACGAGCCCAAAGAAAAATAGGATCCAGATCTGCCAGGGACGTCGCATCAGTTCGCTCCATTTCCGCAAACAGACCACATGTAACCTTTTCCGCGCACGGTCAATATAGTTGCAGCAGCGGCTTTGTTCTCTCTCATTTTTTCACGCAACCGGGCAATATGCATATCAATCGTACGCGTCGTAATCCCTTTCGGACTAAGCCTCCACACGCTCGACAATAACTCCTCACGAGATATCGCGCGTCCGGAATTCGAGACGAGATACTGAATCAACTCTGTCTCTTTTTCAGAAAGCTCCGCACGGGTGGCAGCCGATTCGCCTTCGGTAGATTTCTGAGGACGAAAGCGAACTTCCCTTCGTTCAAAATCAACTACCCCTCCTGGAAAACTAACAGACTGCACGTCTCGGGGTCGCTCCGGTGACCGACGCAACACGGCTTCCACTCGAGCCAACAATTCTTTGATGCTGAATGGCTTGACAACGTAGTCGTCGGCGCCATCCCGCAGCCCTTGCACCCGGTCCTGCTCATCCCCCTTCGCCGTTAGGATAATTACCGGTTGGGTCGGTCGGACTTGTTTTAATTTTTTTAAAATCTCTAACCCGGAAACTCCAGGCAGCGCGAGATCCAACAACAGCAAATCGTATTCCGATTGGAGCGCCATCTCCAAACCCGAAATGCCATCACCCGCCTGTAGCACTTGATGCCCGGTATACTCCAGCGAATCAACGATTCCACGACGAATTGCCGCATCGTCCTCTACCGTCAATATTACCGTCTTGGCCATTTTTAAATTCCATGGGAACACGAGCTGACTCGACAGCGGCCGCCTAGTGCCTACCGCCGTCTGTTATTCTACGATGCATTCGTAGATCATTGCGTAACAAAGATGTAACGAGCCTACGAATTCGAGCCGCGGACTCCAATTTTTCGGGGAATTAACGTAGAAAGAGCAAATTGTTCGACCAGCGGAACTCGACATCGAAGCTGGACTAACGGTCTTACTGATCGGACAAACGGTTCAGTAAGTCCTGCTCGGACAGCACCATATCAAAATATCCAATCATCATCTCCTCATCGGTTTGATCGCCCCATCTAACAATTTCCTTTGGATCGGGATTGGAAAAATTCTTGGCTGAGTTATCAAAAATCGCTTCGCAAAGAATTTCCGTACCACGAGGCAGCAACTTGGGTTGCTCAAACTCGTATCCGTTTTGCCAGTTGAAATCATAGTTAGGCACATCCAGCAAGACTTCGCTCCGTCCGTCAGGATAGTTTGCCGTGTATTTAAACGACTTACCCCTCAAGTGCATGTGCGGAAACATTGCAAGCAACAATGCGTCCTGACGCATCGTTCGTCTAGCCGTAACATCTTGATTTGCTTCGCCTGCCGGGATTACAAACCTTGTATTTCGAACACTTTTTGTGCCAACAACTTTACGGACTTGTTTTTTATCGGCAAACTTAAATCCTACCGAACTAAGATCCGTTTGGGGCGTTCCGATTGGCGTATAGTGAACCTGAAAAACCAACGTCGCGCCGGCAGGAATAACTTTAGCGAGGCCGTCGGTCAACATGAGGGGAGCAGAACCAGGTGCTGCAGCGGTAAGCCAATCCGAATCGAGCTCACCGTGAACCGGCTTCCTTCCCCGCTTTGAAACAGCCACAATGATATGATGGACAACGGCACGATTGCCAATTCTGATCTCCGCTGCCTGAATCCACTTGTCTTCCTTGAAATTTGTTTTGACTTGGAAATATTGATAGGGCAAAATTCCGCCAGCGGGGATGGGATAAGGTTTTTTTGTCACCTGAAATACGACATCAGGCTCTCCTATCCGCCAGCCTTTGGTAAATTTCGGGGGAGTTGGTAAATCATTCGGATCTCCCAAGGGAGCACCGGCCTTCACCCAATCGGCAATCAGTTGCTTCTGCTCGGTTGATAAAGTTGGATCATTCTTAAATTTTCCGTGCTTGGGATTCGCGTGCCAGGGTGGCATTCGCTGATCCTTAACCACTTCATCAATCATTCCCGCCCAACCGACGACCTCGTCATAATCAGTCAAGCTAAACGGTGCAGCTTCACCATCGCGGTGACATTTAACGCAACGCTCGTTTAAGATTCGAGAAATCTGATTTGCGTAGGTAACCGTTGACTGGTTTTCTGTATCCTGAGTTAAGACTCGCCCGATAATACATCCATCGGTGTCAGTTTTCTGAATCTTGGGAGCTTTCCGGTTTTTGATTGCCTCCACTGCATCCGCTAGGTAGTTATTTGACGCCTTAAACTTTTGTTTCCCATAAGTGAATTGATCATCAATTGCGCCTTGGTAAACCAACTCTTGATTTGAATCAAACAGGAAAACTTCCGGAGTTCTACTCGCCCCGAAAGCATCGGCAACGCGGTTTGCAGGATCTTTGAGTAAAGGGCAGTTGACATTCAAATCGCTTGCGAATTTAGTAATCTCAGTAATGGAATCTTGGCGATTCGAATTTAGACCAATAATCTGTAACTGATCACGGTTGTTCTTAACCAATTCCCCCAACTTGGGAACATAAAATTTCACTAACGGGCACTCGACGCCGAAAAATACAACAATGGTAGATTTGTCGGAGTCGAGATTGGACGAATCGAACGAGTTGCCTTGATAGTCTTTCAAAACAAAACTTGGCATTCGGTCCCCGACCTGCAACTGCTCTCGTTCAGAGTCTTCAGCGCTCAACCTGCCCGATGTTAAGCAAGCGGCAGCAAGAGAGAGAAGGACAATTAGGACTCTAAGTTGGTACTTCATAAAATTATTGGACCAAATGCAGAATTTTAAACAAAAACGTCGATTTAAGGATAACTTCTCTCGGGAATTAGCGAAATGCCGTTCTGATAAACCATTCGGCGTCGAGTCGTGTTAAAATCCGGGCGGATGCTGAAAAAGTCCCCCTTAGTTGAGTTAATGGAAGCTGAAGATGCACGGTTCGACAATCGGTAATGTTTAAGGAGAAGCCGATTACAACTGTATTAGAAAAGCAGACGGCGAGTGACCGGACTTGGGCGCTCCCAAATCGCAGTTGGGCCATGCGGATGCAGTGGCACGATTTACTTTTCATGCACTGGAGAATCGAGGAGGATGCCCTCCGGAGATTGATCCCGGATGGGCTTGAGATCGACACCTTTGATGGATCCGCATGGATTGGTGTCGTCCCCTTTAAGATGTCAGGCGTGGCACCTCGGTACGTTCCCAACGTTCCGTTTATGTCTTGCTTCCCCGAACTGAACGTTCGAACCTACGTGACAATCAACGGTAAACCGGGAGTCTGGTTTTTTTGCCTTGAAGCTACGAATCCGATCGCGGTTCGCATCGCTCGGAAATTTTTTCACCTACCCTACATGGATGCCAAGATTGAAGTTGGCGATTCTCACAAAAAAAACAAGGGACAGTGGATTGGTTATCGCTCGGTTCGCTCTCACCCCGGGGAACTCCCCGCTACATTTAAGATTGATTATCGACCAATCGGCAAATCGTTTCAGGCACGGCCTGGATCACTCGAAGAATTTTTGACCTCCCGGTACTGTCTTTACTCCGCAGACAGTCAGGGAAAGATCTTCCGGGGAGAAATTGACCACGATCCTTGGCGACTGCACGAGGCGCAAGCGATTGTTCGCGAAAACACGATGACCGATTGGATGGGTGTCCAGCTCCCAAGTGAAACTCCATTGCTCCATTTTGCCAAACACGCCAAAGTTGTCGCTTGGACGCTGGATGAAGTTTGATCGCCGCACGTTTCGGCATTCTTGAAACATTCATTACCGGAAGTTGTTGGTTTTAACTGCGAAAGTCGTTAGACTGTGGTCGTCAGTTAACCTAAGAGCGGAAATCATGAAATTGTATTTTGCGAATCGCGTCCGACGGCAATCCTCGCTATCTCGCTGCCTCCTTCTATTCACAGTTGTCCTGTCCGCGGCAAGCGTGTGCGGCTGGGCACTGCCGACGGCCAATACGGACGACGACAAACCTCTTGGTAAAGTTCCTAAACTCCCGGTCGATAGCCTCCCAGCAAAAATCAGCACGACAAAAATACCGGGGGGGTTTAATGGAATTCCTGCGGCACCCGCTGACAACGCGACGACAGCCGAAAAAGTTAGTCTGGGGCGCAAGCTTTTCTTTGATCCGATTTTGTCCACGGATGGGACGGTTTCGTGCGCCAGCTGCCACCAGCCTGACCACGGTTTCGCAAGCCCGGACCCGATCGCTGTTGGAGTCGGCGGAAAAATCGGAAAGCGAAATGCTCCAACCGTAATCAACCGTGTCTTTGGGAAGAAATTTTCTTGGGATGGACGTGACGACAGTTTAGAACAGCAGGCACTAGGGCCTCTTGAGAGCGAAACTGAGTTGGGTGGCAATGTCGAACTCGTGCTCGAGAACATTAGAAAGAACCCTGAATACGTCCAGCAGTTCCAAGTTGTTTTTGGAGGCGATGCGAAATCACCGACTCCCGAAATGGTCACTGCAGAAAACCTCGCTAAGGCCATTGCGAGTTTTGAACGCACACTGACGTCTGGCAATTCGAAGGTCGATCGTTTCCGTGCTGCCGAATACGAAGCCTTGTCAAAAGAAGCCCGCCAGGGTTTGTGGATTTTTGAAAGTCGGGGCGGATGCTGGAAGTGTCACTCGGGTTCCAATTTAACGGATGAAGCCTTCCACAATACTGGAGTTGGCTTTGGTAAGCCGGGCCGAGATCAGGGACGCTTCGAGGCGACAAAAAATCCTGGTCACGAGTTTCAATACAAAACTCCAACTTTGCGTGATGTTGAATTCACGGCTCCTTATATGCACGATGGCAGTGTCAAAACACTCAGGGAAGTAGTTGAGTTTTACAATCGCGGCGGCGACCCAAACGACCCCTCTCTTGATAAAAAAATGGCTCCCTTAAATCTTTCGGAGAAAGAGATTGGTTTCCTAGTTGAATTCTTGAAAGCGCTATCGGGGGAGAGCGTACTCAACCCAGCTAATTAAGCGTATTGCGACGCCAATCAACGCGTCTCACAAGATCAAAATCTAGGACCATCACCATTTCCGAAGTCACGTCGTTATCTCCTTGCGGCGCCGGCTCACTTCGTCCTTCTGGGTGTTGTGCATTTGGCAAAACAGTCACAGGTCCACCGCACGGTCGGCTCAATTGTTACATCCGAGAAGATTGCTGCCCGACAAAGCAAAAAAATACCTCGGGTGTCTATGTCGATCACAGATAATTCGTGATACTCTGAACATTGCGGTGGATCAGCATGCGTTTTCAAAATCCGGCCGACCATTTTTACTTCATCAACGAACGAGTCACTGCTGACTCCAAGGGCAATTCCAAATGGGTCAAACCCAATCCGTCCACAATGTAAATTTAACGCTGTCTGATCCTCACGATTCCTCTGGCGAATGGATTGGGCAACACGAAATACTAAAGCAGGTTCTTGCCTGCTGGCTTACGATTAATGACGCCGATTCGCCACTAACCCCCCGAATCATTGGACCCCCGGGGATCGGCAAGACAGCGTTAGTAACGGCCGCCACCAAAGTTCGAGGTCAAGAACTTTATATTTACCAATGCACCGCTGATACCCGCCCAGAAGACTTGCTGGTCACGCCCGTGCTTGCAGAAAATGGCACTATCGCCTATCACGCCTCGCCATTAGTCACAGCGATGATCCGAGGAGGAGTTTGCATCCTCGATGAAGGCAACCGCATGAACGAAAAGTCGTGGGCTTCCCTCGCACCACTGCTCGACCACCGACGATACATCGAGTCCATTGTTGCGGGCGTCACAATCCAAGCCGATCCTAATTTCCGATGCGCGGTAACGATGAATCAGGATGAATCGACTTTTGAAATCCCTGATTACATCCTCAGCCGCCTGCAACCGACGCTTACGCTCAAATTTCCATCTCGCGAAGATGAAAAACACATCCTCAGTTATCATCTGCCTTTTTGCGCCGATGACATGCTGGCGATGACAGTTGATTTTTTACAAAAGTCTCACGAACTCAAATTAGACTTTTCAACCCGAGACGGAATTAATCTTTTAAGATTTGCGATGAAGAGAATTGCTCAGGAGACCGAACATCCACTCGCCACTGACGTTGCCTGGAGAGAGGCACTGGAAAAGTGTCTTGGTGAAGAGGCACTTGATCTCAATCGACTTTCACAACAGCGAACGCAAACACTCGGCGGACAAACGTTACCCATGGGGTTCGGAGATTTCTTTTTCTCACCGGGAGATCCCCTCCGACCAGATCTCGAAGAATATAATATTGATGAACTCGATGATTTGGACGATGAAGATGAAGACGAGGCGTAACACTTGATTCACGAAATGCTCAAAATTGGCTCCCGCGTCACCTGCCTACCCATTGTTCATGGCAGCGGGGATTTTGCGTGGGAAGTCAGACGCTTGATGCTGAAACACTCCTTCGACTGCGTCGCGATCCCACTTCCTCCCTCGTTTCAAACGCCTGTCGAAAAGGCAATTTTGAATTTACCAACGCCAAGCGTCGTATTCCAAAAGGACATGCTGGAATATCAGACGCATTGGACCCCCGAGAGCCGACCAGCAGGTGAGGATGGCGAAAGCTCAGAACCATCATCCGATTCGGACGTCGAGGCACGGGACTCCGGAGCAAGCTATGTCCCCATCGACCCGTGCCAGGGTGTGATCGCTGCCATCCGCATGGCAATGGGAGATCATATTCCGAGGAAATTCATTGATCTCGAAACGAGTTGCTACCACCCTCACACCCGCTCACTACCCGATGCCTATGCCTTAAAAAAGCTGCCTATCGAAAGATTCACTGCCGCAATCGTCCCCCACATTACTGCCTCGACTGACGACCAATGGAAGTCTCGAATCGCTTGCCAAGCCTGGAAAGTTCGAGAACTGTGCATCGATTACAAAAACATCCTGTTAGTCACAAGTGTTCTGGATTTCCCATGGATTCGTCAGGCCTTTCATGACAAAAACTTAACTCCGCCACAAGAAGAGAATTCACTCACCCCCGAAGCCTACCAACTGCCACTGGACTCGCTCTATTTCCTTCTGGGAGAGTTGCCATTCATTACTGGCCTATACGAACACGCGCGGCAGGAACTGAACGACGACGAACACCTTTCCATCGACGGTCTAAAAGAATTACTGATTGCCGCACGGGAAGACTATCAAGCGGAATATAAAAACCGAGCGAGAAAGATCACTCCCAAGATACTCTCCCAATGCCTCAAGTACATTCGCAACCTAACACTGATTGACAATCGTTTTACACCGCAATTAACAACCATCGTGACCGCCGCACAGCAAGTCGCCGGCGATGGCTATGCCCTCCATGTGCTCGAAAAATCAAAACAGTTTTGCTTTGCCAAAAACCTTGGCCTGCCGACAGCGCGGTTGTCAATCGATCGAGCAGAGTTACCTGGCGAAGAAATCGTCGATGTCGTCAGTCGCCTGCCCGGACCGCCTGCGTCGCTTAGTCAAATCGAATTGATTCCTCGACCCGACGACAATCAAATTGTCGATTGGCAACAAAGCTGGGATCCTTATTCCCAATGCAGTTGGCCACCAGAAGACGATCTAATTGAAAACTTCCGGCAAACTGTTTTTGACCGCGCAAAAGAGGCGATGGGCGTCGATCTCGTTCAAACTGAGAAATTTACAACCAGCATCAAAGACGGGATCGACATTCGAGACACCGTCCGCCATTGGTACAATGGTGAAATTTATGTCAAAGTTCTACCACCCTCTGTTGGGAAACTCGACTGTTCGGTGATGCTGTTCGATTCACCCGCTGATCCACGCGAATACCCCTGGCGAACCACCTGGTTTGCAGAACACAAAAATGAATCCACACTCGCTTTTTTCGCGAGTGATTTTGCTGACCAACCGGTCGGCCCGGGCATCTGTTTGGCTAATTATGGGGGGGCTTTATTCCTCTACCCGCCGGTCGCAATTCACGATATCTGGCAGGACCCGCGGCTCGATTTTGCCACAACGCTTGAAGAACGCCTATTAGCCGCAGCTTGCCTCCACAGCCGCTGCCCCAACATTGCGTTAGTAAGCCCCTCGCCTCCCGGCATGGCCTGGCGGCAACTGGCCAAAAAATTTAAGAAAAAACTAGTTCATATCCCATTGTCTCGATTTAGCGATTCGACCATTCAACAACTCAGAATGGTGCATGTACTTAACGGCAAGGACGTGCGCAGCTATGCTGCAGACTTCATCCGCAAGGTTTAGTACCCAAATTTAAGTCTTTTGATCTTATGAATAACATCGAACTCTTCCATAGCCTCGTTCATCTCGCCGCTATTGATAACAAGTTTACGGATGAAGAAATTCGGTTTCTCATTCAGCGGGCGGAACGCTGGAACATTCCAAGCGAAGAGTTCGAAGCCGCGCTTGCCGGCATCTCAACAGAAGGATTCTCGGTTAAGATCCCTGAGAAAATGGAAGATCGCGTCATCATGCTTAAAGAAATGATTCGTTTGATGGCGATTGACGGCGTCATGGCCGAGCCTGAAAAACGACTGTGTGCCGTTGCTTCCGGGCGAATGGAATTTACGAGCAAACAATTTTCCCAAATCCTCGACGAAGTGATCGCGGAAGCCTAACCACTCTCGTGAGGCCCTGCCTCCTCTGGGAACGCACGAGCTACCGTCGCGTGCCTAGTCATTCGCCTCGGTAGCACTAACACTCACTCCCCAGAGCTCAATCAGAAGATCATGCATCTTCGGATCGTGGTCTTTGAGTTCTTTTTTGTTGAATGGAAAGAAATCATTCTTTCCAAAAAATGCCTCCGTTGACTCAGCAAAGTATTCTTTGCCATTATTCATTCCATACGCTTTGTCATCGATAATCTTTCGCCCGGTAAATCGTTTTACCAAGTCATAACTACCGGAGTCACGAGCGGCCTCATACTGCTTCCGGATTTTAGGATTACCAAATCCCAACACCTGATCATGATACGCGTGAGCCAGTTCATGCAGCATCAGATAGGGCATCCGGATATTTTCAAACTCAAAATTAGCCACATTGGTGATTTCTACCGACTTCCCCATCCGCACGTCTCGGCCATTATTTTTTAACCAGCCACGATTCCCGTGGTATTCAGCTCCGGGCCGCACACCGGGGTAAGGCGGATTGACCCAAATTTGCACCGCTTGCATTTGTTTCACAGCTTTGCCTGGCACAACGGCCATCAGCCTGGCCAATTGCTGCGAAAGCAATTTCAACATCCGCTTGGTCTTACCGGGAGACTCTTGCCAAAGTCGATCGTGAAGATTTACTTTCCATCCACGAACATCAAAACTTGTATGACTTTCCAATTTAAAATGAGGGTCATGCGTTTCCCGCAACTGTTCGGTAAGCTGCGCGGACATCCGATCACGCACCTCCCGATACATGGGAGAGTTAGCCAAATTAACCAATTGATTCGGATCAGATGATAACTCGTAAAGCTCTTCATCATCACGCTCACCAAATGCCAAGCGATTCAAATTCTTGACACCGGGTTCCTTCTCATTTTCCAGCATCCATTGCTTAGTTGGCGATGGATCAACATCAAACGAGAATGCTGGCGGTTCGATCGGCCAGGGGGTTTTCAAAAAATCATAATGAGGTTGCTTTCCGGCCTGTTCCCCTTGGTTCCAACTGGCTGGAGAAAAATTTCGAATGTACAAGTACTCCGAATCCCGCAACGATCGTGCAGGTAAATAGTAAACATGTTGTTCTCGGCCAGTCAGCACAGAATCCCGCTTCCCATCGATCCAGCCAATCTGATCTGACTCGAGCTGGCGACGCAAGGAACCACCACTGACAACCGACGGAATATTGATTCCGCAAGCATCGAGAATCGTAGGAGCCATGTCGACGAAAGAAACAAAATCTGAAACCCGTCGATTGGGACTAAGATTACCTCCCCAACGAATAGCCATTGGGACGCGAGTACCGGCGTCGTAAAGCGTTGCCTTGGCCCTTGGGAAAGGCATGCCGTTGTCGCCCGTCATAATCAACAGGGTGTTTTCCAGTTCTCCTATCTCAGTCAATTGATCGACAATCTCACCCGCCAACTGATCGAGCTTTTGAATACGCAAAAAGTAGTCACCAATGTCCGTTCTCACGTCGGGTGAATCGGGAAGCCACGCCGGAACGTCTTCCTTGGCGATCTTCATGCCGTTCAATTCACTTGATCGCCAAGGGTAGGGGCGATGCGGTTCTCCGGCTCCGTACCAAAAACAAAATGGCTGATTTGATTTTCGCGCGGCAAGAAATTGACCAAAATTCCGATAACGCTTGCCGAAAGGGTCATTCCCTCGAAACAAGTGCTTACTCGGCTCTGCGCCCTTTCTCGAGAACCCAACCAAATACCCTGCTTGAGCGAGCAAATCCGGATAGACCGGCACATCTGCCTGCAAAGAACCACCTAGTCGATCTGCTCCTTGCAACCGCCAATGATACTGCCCCGTTAAAAATGCAAAACGAGCCGGCGTACAGGACGGTGCATTTGAAAATGCATTCTCAAACAACACCCCCTCCCGCGCGATGCGGTCGAACACGGGCGTCTTCACAACCGAGTTACCAAGAACGGAAGCGTGTGGCCACGACCAATCGTCTCCCATGATCACGACGACGTTGGTTTTTTGCTGAGACCGCTGAAGCCGTTGGAACTCGACATTGGCGTCGCCATCTCGAGCACGAACCGGAAAACAGGCGAGGCAAACCAGCAAGATGGGAAGGCTGCACCGAAACGCCAAAATTGCTTTGACTCTCATCTCAAATACTCCTCAACCTACATCAGCCAATGCTCACAAGCGATCATCAGACCAATTGAACTAGTCTGCCAACTAAAAAAATCGACTTTAATCCTCTGACTTTTCGGGGGCAGGGTGGTGCAGTAGCGCATCCGCTTCATCCAGCCGAGGGTGCAGATCCCGCAAATCGTCACCGCTAATTCCTCGCCCACCGTTCATTTCATTCATGGTCACCAGCGTTTGATAGATCGCGTGAATGGCAGCCTCGACGTCACCGGTGTGACCAGATTCAGAAATTGTATGCATATTACGAATCGGAAAACCGATAGATGCACTTGCCGAATCAACTGCCGCAAAAACAGCAGCCATCGCATCGGTTCCGGTATCCCGCCCAGCCAACTCATGCTGCACCGGAATACCGTGCTCCAAAGAGACCTTCGTCAGCAACGAATTAAGTGCAGCGCTCGTGATCGCACCGTGAGTTAGCGTGTAACCGTCGCCCATCGCGACTGGCTCATACCGCCGGTCTCCGATCCCTGGTGCTGCCGTAAAATCATGGGCCACGTCGACCGCAATTGTAACATCGGGACTGAATTCTTTCGCCAAAACACGACTGCCGAAACGGCCAATTTCCTCATGCGAAGCCATTGCAGCTAGATAGCGAATATTTTTCATTGGCGCTGCTTCCGCCATCAGCCTGGCAATTTCTGCGGTAACAAAGCAACCCAATCCGTTATCAAGATAAGCTCCGGTGAACGTGTCCGGCGCAAACCCTCGCTCGATCGGGCGATCGTAGAGAATGGGATCGCCCGGTCGAATTCCGAGGGCTTCAATCTGAGCTTTTTTATCTTCACCATGAATGTGAAGCTCCAAATACATCATTTTCGTTTTGATTCCATCATCCCCGCTTCGAAGTTTCGGGTCGGCGAAATGGATTGCACCAATCGCTTCAATGGTACCTCCACGAATCACTCGCCATTCACCAGGAGTTTCCGGATGCTCACTGAATAATTTTACTTTATGTCCGATCAGTGTAGTGGGTAACATGGAATCAGAATTGACCCAGATCTTCCCATCGTCTCCGATACTTCTCACCTGCATCCGAATTTTGTCGGCATGGCCGATCACCATCACCGAAAAAGCATCTTCGTCATCCGGTTTTGTATCGAGAACAATCCCGGCATTTCCCTTGAACGTATGAATTTTCCAATCTGCAGGCATGAAACTCTTCATATAAGGCTCGAGCACGCCCCGTGTCATTGCCGCCTCTAACCCAATCGGACTGGGAGCGTCAAGAATCTTCCGCATCAACTCAAAACGTTCTGCCGACATTTCGACTTCCCACGGTTTTAATTCGTTATTCACTTCACCCTCGCCTATGTAAAATTTCAAAAAGTTCTCTTTACTCGCCTCTCATCGCTGACCACTCGTCGAGCGTGATTTTAAACAAGTCGACCGCCTGACCATAGTACTTGTCCGTTCGCCCCTGAGGCTTCATTCCCAAACGACAAGCGACCGATTGTGATTTCTGGTTTTCCAGACCGGTCACCGCGTAAATTTGTTGTAAATTTTGAATGGAAAATCCCAAGTCAAGCATCTTTTGGCCACCCTCGGTGGCATATCCATTCCCCCAGTGCGCCTGAGCGAGGTGCCAGCCAACTTCAATTTCTTCCGTGAAATCACCCTCTCCATCAGGCAAAGGCTTCATCAGCATCGCACCAACCAACTGGTTGGTCTGTTTTAAAAAAGCCGGCCAGCTCCCCCAAAATTCCGGCAGCCTTTGATTCCTTTGCACCAAACTTGCAATCCGCTTCTCCATCCCGGCAACACAGGTTTCCGTTTGACCGCCAATCCACTGAGTAACCTCTGGATCTCCGTAAATTCTTAAAGCAGGACGAGCCAGTTTCGAATGCCAATGCCCAACCCAAAGACGCTGTGTCTCAAAAACGACGGAAGGACCCGAGCTATCCATAATTTTTTTCATTGTGGTGACGCTATAAGTTCACTGGCACCAGTAATAAAATTGCAAACTGGGAACGCAACGCTCCAACCCAAATATCGCACAAGCACTACTGACCAAGCGCCCGCAAGACTTCCTCATCAGTGGGAAATCGTCCCATGCGGTTTTTAGAAAACACTAGTTCGCCGTCTGCAACCACCTCGAAGCATCCACCGTCGGAAGGTAACAATTGCACGTTGGCATCGAACGCCTTTTTAATGACAGCTGCCAAACTGGTAGCCTGCGGACGATAATTTCAGGACGCGCAATATTCAATTGAGACAACCACATTTGTACCCGTCAAAAACAACTAACACCCACAATCGTGTGAACCCTCAGGCCAGTGATTCGCCTACGTCAATTCAGACTGAAACTGGGAGGAAAGTCTTGGGTCGAACCCCGCTCACTTTCCGACGCCTTTATCTGACTGTTTAAAATTTCGAGCACAACGTTACCACGATCAGCTAAATCTACGGTCTCAAGTACCTGCTGCTGCTCGGTGATCCCGGCACCGCAAGAATAACAAACCATGTCGACAAGTTGCCCCAAGGGCAAATCCTCACCGAGAAATTGGTCGAGCGCATCTTGATGCCATCCAGCCCGATAACTGGCAAGCTTTCGAAACTTTGCGCAAATTTCGGTTCTTAAGATCGTCAGCTCGTGCTCCTCGGCCAACTGCTCCTCTATCAGGTCGACTTCCGCCATTCGATAGGGGGCTTCCGCAGTTAGCTCGGATACGATTTCGGCTCTACTTACTCCAACCAAAAACAAATTGTATCGGCCATCTTCAAGCTTAGTATGCGAGAGGATTTTACCGATGCAAACTGTCTTGGCGATCGATGGCACGTCGCTTTGTACTGTTTTCCATTGGGAATCAATCAACGCAATTGTGATCAACTGATCGGATGCAATCGCGTCCTCAGCAAGTGCCTTGTAGCGAGGCTCAAAAAGCTGCAATGCCTGAACGATGCCGGGAAACAACACGACGTTGGGCAGCGGAAACAGGCGAACGACGTTATTAAAATCTTCTGGTAGAGAATGTTCGGACTTGATTGGAGAACCCATAAACTAAAGCAAACAGTTTGCCCACGCGACACCCAAATTCGAATTAATCGCGTAACGAGATGAAAATCTGAAGGACGTACCAAAAGAGTAACGCGACAGATGCAAACAAAGTCAACGAAGCAGCAACATACTGATCGGTACGATAATACCTAAGAACGTTGGAGGTGCTGTAGAGAATCGATGCACAGGCAAGCAAAACCATTGCTCCAGAGAACCAAAGCCCGAGGCTGAGCCCCCCCATAAAGACTGATGCAACAATTAATCCCATCGCAACGACACCGCCAGCAGCGATTCCCCAGCGGAGAAACGAAAAATCAGCTTTCGTGACAAGAACGGTTGCAGTCAAACCACCGAAGACAAACGTCGTAACAATCCCTGCTGCCTGAATTGCCCCGGGCGCGATTGACTGAGCAATAAACAACAACGGCACAAGAAGCAAAGCTTCGGCGACTACGTAAAGCCCCAGTCCGGCATATTGCATTCCCTTGGAGGTATCACTGCGAGCCCAGCGGTCAGCGACAACGCTAACCAACATGAATCCACCGAGAACGACAAGCCACATCATCTGTCCCAAATTCTGCAGCAAGCCACCAATTTGGTCGTAAAACAAGGTTAAAATAACCGTATCGATTGCGATGCAGGCCAGAATCGCCCCCAACAGATGAATGTAAGTCCGGCGAATAAACGTCGCTCTCTCATCTGCCGCTGCCATCTGGGCCGATGTCGTTGGAAAACTGTAATCGGGAGATCGAGAGGAATTGCTCATTTTGAATCCTGAAATCTTAATTTTGACCGCTAAAAAACGCCTGTAGTATTCCCGCTAATCGGCAATCCTAGTAACCAAGAGTAAGCCCTAAGACCGAAAATTGCAATCTTGTGTGGAAACCGATTCCCTCTTATCAAGATTCGTCCAATTTTTTCGGTTTTAACTAGTGGCTTCGAAAACTTCCTTAGGGCAACTTGGCCTCACAAATTACTACGCCAATGAAACTTTGCCGGTTCGATTAACGAAATCAAAGTAATGTTTCCGATGCGGATACTTGACATTAATTGTATAGGCAAACACAATCCAAAACGTTCGGCCATGGCGGCTAACCTTTCCGAAACGCACTCCTCAGCAAATGCTTCGGAAAGCAATGGATATCTCCTGCCACGAAAGCGAAAACCATGATTCTTTCCGGCGAAGAAATTAAACGAAACCGCGGCACGAACATCGAGATTGATCCATACAATCCCGACAACATTAACCCCAATAGCTACAACCTTACGCTCCACCACGACGTGGTGACCTACGAAGAAGTCGTATTGGATATGCGTAAAAGTAATCGTGTCCGGAGAATGGTGATTCCGGAATCGGGTTTGGTGCTCGAACCTAACCGACTCTATCTCGGGCGAACGGTCGAGCGAACAGAAACTCACAATCTCGTTCCGATGATAGAAGGGCGTTCATCAATCGGACGCTTAGGTCTATTTGTCCACGTTACCGCGGGTTTTGGCGACGTCGGCTTCAAGGGATTCTGGACCCTCGAAATGTTCGCGGTCCAACCGGTCAAGATCTACCCGGGCGTTGCGATTTGTCAAATCTTCTATCATCAAATTGACGGGGCAATCAAAGAGTATCAAAGCAACAAATACCAAAACAATACGGACATCCAACCCAGCTTGCTTTACAAAGAACTCAACCCGTCGGCTGAAGAGGAAGACGCCCAACTAACCCTTGGCTTTCCCAAAACTTAGGCCTTCTGGACAGACTGATCCTTAAACAGGCCGAGGTAGGCATTCTGGCCTGCCTTTTTATGAAACCGGTTTCCGAGCAAACGTCTCGCGTTGCACAGACTGGGAAGTGAAAGTGGCAACCGCTCAAAAGTGTGATGGCATGCTGTCATTTCTGGAACTACCAGCACGGTTTGAGGGGTCATAATTGTTAAACAATGCGGTCAATGCGGATCATGCATTTTTGAAATAAAATCTCCCGCAATTTTTTTGACATTCGGTTAAGTTGATGATTGAATCGATAGCCTCGATTGCTAGATTATCCGCATCTACCTGAGGGTGAGACCGTGCTACAAACGCTCGCACTTGGTGGACGATACCGCGACGACCATCGATGCGGATTGCTGACCACAACGCAACCGGCCTAGTTTTAAAAAGCAACTATGACAATGTCCGAAATTGATCTCTTGATGCAGAACGCGCGTTTGCGTGACGAGATGGAACCATTTCTCGATGAATCAGTTTACCTGGTTGATCTCGACAAAATGTCTGTCAGCAACGAGAACGAATTCCTGACATCGCTCCTTGCGTGGGAGAAGGCTCCAGTTCTTCCAATCGCACAATGGTTTGAGCCAGCACTTGCGATGGCAGACCATCACTCGTTTTCCGACATTGAGATCAATCAGCAATTGCACCAAGTCATCGGGCGTCTGTTTGAAAAGAACATCGTTTTGGTTCACACTGACCACCTATCGGATCGACAACTTTATTGCCTTATTGCCCGTGATATTTTACCGGCCCAAGAAAAGAAAGTTGTCCTCTCAGGAAAAGTCCTGAAATGGCAGTGCCTCGACATCGTTGAGGATGAAGAGTCATGGCTTCGTTTCTACGCTTCCAAAGAAGAACGTTTCGTATGGGCCGAAGATACCGGGCGAAAACTTCCGCCTCGGGAGCGAATCCCGTTTCCGCGGAAACTCCCGCAGCACGCATAGCCTGCGAGGCGGTGCGAGTCCGACAATGTCTCCCAGATCATTCCATCTCGACAGTCGCTTGAATCAAATAAGCCTAAGCGTTTTATAAGAGACCAAGCGTTTTATAAGAGGCCAAGCGTTTTATAAAACGCGGAACGATCATCGAGAGACGCCAACACCGAGTCTGGAACGGCAGCTTCCAACTCCGATCTTGAAGCACCGCCGGTTTCCACAGCGACGACCTTTGCGTCGATCGCGCGGGCACAGACGATGTCGTTTACGGTATCGCCAACAACCCACAATCTCGACGCGTCAAATTGGTCACCAAGAAAACTACGGGCCGATTCCAACGCTAATCTCGCAACATCGTTTCTATTGGAATGAAGATCGCCGAACCCGCCAAAATGAAAAAAGTGATCCAGATTAAAATGGCGGAGCTTAACCTCGGCTGCCCGCTCTGAATTACCAGTCAAAACTCCCAATGCCACATCTTCCCGCGTGGCCAATTGCTCAAGCAGGGCGGGAACACCAGGCAACAGATAGCTCGGACTCTCACCTAAAGTTTGCGTTAATTTCGTCCAATACTTTTGGTTGAACTCGTCGCGGTGGTCATCAAAGACAAGCGAAGACTGCTCAAATAGGTCGTTCAGTATTCCTTGATCCGTGCGACCGTGAACGGTCACCTTTCCCAATTGCTTAACCCCAAACAGTTGCTCCATCGCGTGACCAATCGCTGCCAGCCCAGCACCGCCGCACCTTAACAGTGTTCCGTCTATATCGAAAAGAATCGTGTGCATCGAACTCACATTCCAAAAGTTGATTACGAAAATTTGAACTTAACCCTAGGCTCCTGCGGTGTTGCCCGCAGTTTTCCACATTCGATCACCAACCATCTTTTTTTAAAAGATCCAAACCTGACTCCCAACATACCCCGCTGAAAAATACTTTGCAGATTCGGATAAATCTCTTTGCCAAATTTAACGGGGGCATTCTTAATTCCGTCGCAAAAAACTGCCTCCAGTACTCACAACGCGAGAGTTTTCGATTCGTTTTTTCGCTAACTGCTTCTTTCGAGTTGGAAAAGATGATTTAAGGGCAACAATCTTGAGCAGGGCTCCCAACACTACCATTTAGCTTTTGCGGTGGAATTTCTCACTCTAAGCACTCCTCTCTGCCCAAACCCCCTCAAAGAAACCAGAGAAAATGGTCAGATGGCTGTTTTCCCGACTCGAAATTCTTCCCTAAAAATTTTGGGGTTGGAGAATTTTATAAAAATTGGTCGCATGGTGGAAACAATAGCGGGCGAAACCGGTCGGTTTTATTTTATTTCCGGTTCAGTTTCGCTTAAACTGGGGGAGACAATGACATCGCCGAACGACGGCATGTCTGAAGTAAAAAATTAAACTCGCCTGCCTGGATTTCAACTTGGCCACCAGAGCTTGTTTTTGGCCGGCGACAATTTCGCTTGGTAAAGAGTAAGCATAAGTGCCAAACCTGCCACGCGATGATAGATATAAAACGGAGAGCTATTTCGGATCACTTGAAAAGTAAACGATAATAAATTTAACGCGGCGGAAATTCGCCTATGTCTACCACTTCCCACCCTGTTGCTCCTACTTCAGCAGTAGAGCCAAAGTTACTGACAACAGCAGCCTACAACGAACTGGTTGCGGTTAACTTTCAAATTAACCCAACGCTGTTGGATCCCTACCTTCCCAATGGCTTGGAACTAGATTTCTACAGCGGCGAGACCTATGTGAGTTTGACTTGCATGGTAATGAGGAAAATTGGAATCCTGGGGCTACCCATTTCCCGAGGGTTTGTAGAACTGAGCCTCCGGTTTTACGTCAGACACCCCGATGATCCTGTCAACCGCAAGGGGATCTGCTTCATAAAAAACTATGTCTCTAGCCCAACGGCGACTTGGTTTCTCAACTCTCGCTTTGACCGCGATTACATCAAGATGAAAATGAAGCACAAGAACAAAGGCTTCGGAAGTCGCGCCACCATCCCCGAAGTTAATTATCAATGGAAAGTTGACGACCATTGGAATAATTTGAGAATCAAAGCGCGAAGCCAAATCAAAAACACAGGACCCGACACGAAAGTTGGCTTCATCCTTGATCACGCTTCGCAGTATTTAGCATCTGGAAAGAAGACGTTAGAGTACAAGGTTACTCGACCGCCGTGGCAGATCTGGAATGCCGCCCAAGCCAATTTCACTTGCGACGTCGAACGCCTGTTCGGAAAGGCTTTTGTTAAACCACTGGCCAAACGCCCTGCATCCGTTTTCGTTACTGAGGGCAGTGACATTAACATCTTCCGACCGGTCGAAATTACCTAACGATTGGCCGTGGACGTTTTGTCAGATAGAACACGTTTTACATTTGTGAATAAACCTTTTTGAACAGCGAACAGCGAACGCGTTTGAAAAAATCGCGGTTCAAACCTATAATCTGGCCGGCCTCCATCTGCTGCACGTGGTTACCGGGGCGCCGACTCCTTCTTCTCGCACTCGTTTAGCATAACGCAAAGGTTTTTTGATGTTGAACCCAAGATTTCTATTTGGCATTCTTTCATTGGCGTTGCTGGCAAGCCTCAGCGGTGTAACACCTGTAGTTGGTCAAACGCCAAAAGCGGAGGAGGCAAAACCTGCAACTCAAAATCCCTCCGAACACTTCATGCGGATTCGCAAGGACTCACGCGGAAGAGACGTTGCCCTTGAAACCTCGGTCACTCGCTATGAACTGACGGATAAAGAGGGGAATCGGATCACCGTCGACTTGATCGGTGCGGTTCACATCGGTGAAAAAGAATACTTTGAAAAACTTAACCAACGATTTGAACAATACGAATCGCTCCTGTATGAGTTAGTGGCACCCGAAGGAACCGTCATTCCCAAAGGCGGGGGACAGGAAGAGGGCATTCCCACCAACCCAATTGCTGCAATGCAAGTCGGAATGAAAACAGCACTTGGCCTCGAATTTCAACTCGAACACATCGATTACACAAAAGACAACTTTGTCCATGCCGACATGTCACCATCCGAGTTTTCGGAAAGCATGGCTGCCAATGATGAAAGCGTTCTAAAATACGGACTCAGAGCAATCGGCCAAAGCATGGCGATGCAGTCGTCGGGGCAGGGCGGTAGCAATCTTGGTTTACTCATGGGGATGTTCTCAAACAACAAGGAACTCCGGATGCGTCGTTCTTTCGCCAAACAGATCAAGGACATGGAGTCGGGAATGGTGATGTTCCAGGGGAAAGATGGATCCACCATCATCGACCACCGGAATGCCAAGTGCATGGAAGTTCTTAAAGGCGAAATTGCGAAAGGCAAACGCAATATTGCCATTTTCTACGGTGCTGGCCACCTGCCAGACATGCAAAACCGACTAACGAGTGACTTCAAAATGAAGCGCGCTGGGCAAGACTGGTACGAGGCTTGGTCGCTTTCAGACCGTGGCAAGAACAAGCCTTCCTCGAAAAAGTAGGAAAATCAGGGTTTTTAGCGTCTTTTATCGCAGCTGAGGCAATTACTGCTTCAGCTGTTTTTTTGTCTCCTTTGACACGCGATTAACGGAAGTCAACAACTGGAAAACTCAGGACTAAGCACGCAAGCCCGTTAAAAACCGCCCTTTTTGGGGAACAAACCGATTCCCGACAAAGCGTGTGCCACTTTGTCACTTCGACCCTTCACGAATCGCCCGCTTTTGGCAACGGTGGATTGTCAAAATGGCGGTCGGCTTCATCGGCTTCTCTTGGGTTAGCACACGCGAAAAATCACTCGCTACCGGCAACTCAAAAAACACTGCGTTTTCGATGCCGTTCAAGCGATTTCGAGTTGTTTCTGGAAGGTTTTCCTTATTTGTTCGGCTGTTTCCGCGCTGGTAGGCCGCTTTGGCACAGTGATTGCGTTATGGGTGGAAATCTCGATGTGCGCCTGCCATTTGTGCTGGCTTAATACTTCGAGAACTAACAAACAATCAATTTCGAAGCCTTTTCGCTTCGCAAAATCAACATTACTTAATTTTATTTTGGAGGAATCCGGTGGCAAAACAAATGGTTTTTGACGACGCCGCCCGTAAGCCGCTTTTGGAAGGTGTTTCCAAACTGGCTCGCGCGGTTCGCAGCACTTTAGGCCCAAGAGGCCGAAACGCCATTCTGGATAAGGGTTGGGGAAGTCCCAAGATCACCAAAGACGGTGTTACTGTCGCCGAGGACATTGAACTCGACGATCCATTTGAGAACCTCGGTGTTCAGCTAGTCAAGGAAGCCGCCAGCAAGACGAACGACGTCGCTGGAGATGGTACCACGACTGCGACCATTTTGGCTGAAGCGATTTTCCGCGAAGGTCTCAAAATGATTGCCTCGGGTTACGATCCAATGGCGCTTTCGCGTGGCATCTCAAAAGCAACCGATGCCGTTTGCAAAGAAATCCAAAAGCTTTCTCAGCCAATCGACGAGAAGAGCAAAAAGGAAATCAAACAAGTCGCGACCATCGCCGGCAACAACGACCCAACCATCGGCGATGTGCTCGCCGAGGCGTTTTTGAAAGTTGGTAAAGACGGTGTAATCACTGTCGAAGAAGGACGCGGAGCTGAAACTTATGTCGACGTTGTCGAAGGTATGCAATTCGATCGCGGGTATCTTTCGCCTCACTTCGTCACCAATCAGGACGATGTCACTGTTGAATTAGAAAACCCGTACGTTTTGATTTTCGAAGAGAAAATTTCTTCGAACAAATCACTGATTCCACTTCTCGAAGAAGTTAGCAAAGCGAAGAAGCCTCTGCTAATTATTGCAGAAGACGTTGAAGGCGAAGCGTTGGCCACTCTAGTCGTCAACAAAATGCGTGGCATCCTTCAGGTATGTGCCGTTAAGGCTCCGGGCTACGGCGATCGCCGAAAAGCAATCATGGGCGATCTCGGCGTTCTCACCGGTGGACAAGTGATCTTTAAGGATCTCGGAATCGACCTGGAAGGTATCCAACTCAAAGATCTTGGCCGCGTCAAGAAAGTCAAAATCACCTCCGAAGAAACGGTCTTCGTTGGTGGCGGTGGCAAGAAAACTGCGATTAGCGATCGAGTCGATCAGATTCGCCGTGAAATCGAAAACACTGATAGCGATTACGATCGAGAAAAACTTCAAGAACGACTAGCGAAACTCGCTGGTGGTGTTGCTCAGATCAACGTCGGTGCTGTCACCGAAACTGAAATGAAAGAGCGAAAAGACCTGCTCGAGGATGCAAAGTCAGCTACGGCTGCTGCCCTCGCTGACGGCATCGTCCCCGGCGGTGGAATTGCTCTTCTTCGTGCAGAGAAAGGCCTCAAGAAACTTAAGGACCTTAGCACTGACGAAGCGGCGGGTGTTAAAATCATCCAGAATGTTCTCGAGTATCCACTACGTTGCATTTCAGACAACGCTGGATTCGATGGCGGTGTTGTCGTCAATCGAGTTCGCGGCATGAAGGGCAAAACCGAAGGATTCAACGCAGACAAAGGTGACTACTGTGATTTGGTAGCCGCCGGCGTGATCGACCCAGCCAAAGTCGTTAAGACTGCTTTGAAAAATGCAGCAAGCGTTGCTTCTCTATTGCTAACTACCGAATCTTTGATTACCGAAATTCCAGTCGAAGAAGAAGAAGGTGGCGACCATCACCACGATCACGGCATGGGCGGTGACATGGGCATGGGCGGCATGGGTGGCATGCCAGGCATGGGCGGAATGGGTGGCATGGGCGGCATGGGAATGCCCGGCATGATGTAGTCCATCACTGATCCAATTGCTGCAACTCAAATGCTAGTAAGCGTTTGAGCTGCGGCTTTCATTCTCTCAATCATCCAGTTTTAAAAATTACCAAACAATCAGTTTCATACTGAAACCAAAATATAAAGGACACTACCATGGCAAAAATCTCTATTCGACCTCTTGATGACCGTGTCGTCGTTGAACCAATGGCAGCTGAAGAAACCACTGCTGGTGGAATCGTACTACCCGATGCCGCTCAAGAAAAACCGCAACGTGGCACAGTCGTCGCTGTTGGTCCTGGCAAACTGCTGGAATCAGGCGAGCGTGGCGAATTATCCGTTGGTGTTGGTGACGAGGTCATCTACGGCAAGTACGGCGGTACCGAAATCGAAGTTGAAGGTCAGGATGTCAAAATCCTACGTGAATCAGACATCCTCGCAAAAGTCGTCTAACGCTGGCTTCCTGAGCAATCGCTCGGAAACCAACGATTTGACTTAGAAAGTAAAACAACAAGGAATTTATAATGGCTAAACAACTGCTATTTGAAGATCACGCTCGTGCCCGCATGTTACGCGGTATCGACATCCTTGCCGATGCGGTTGCCGTCACAATGGGGCCAACTGGCCGTAATGTGATCATCAACAAATCATTCGGCGGACCCACAGTTACCAAAGACGGTGTCACTGTCGCCAAGGAAATCGAGTTAGAAGACCGATTCGAAAACATGGGCGCCAAGCTCGTGATCGAAGTCGCTCAGAAAACTTCGGATCTTGCTGGCGATGGAACGACGACTGCAACCGTTCTCGCCAGAGCCATCTTCAAGGAAGGCCTCCGCAACATCGTAGCGGGATCAAATCCTACGGCAGTTCGTCGGGGAATCGATCGTGCGGTTAACGCTGCTGTTGAGCACCTCGTTGGCATGTCGAAAAAGGTTTCGAACAAAGCGGAAGTTGCAAACGTCGGAGCTATCAGTGCCAACAACGACATGGTCATCGGTGATCTTCTCGCCGAAGCACTCCATCGCGTTGGACAAGATGGTGTAATCACTGTCGAAGAAGGCAAAACTGCGGAAACCACAGTCGAGTATGTCGACGGAATGCAGTTTGACAAAGGCTACATTTCGCCTTACTTCATCACCAACCCAACCGACATGAATTGCGAATTTGAAAACGCAAAGGTTCTGATTTTCGAAAAGAAGATCAGCAACATTCGTGACCTCGTTCCGATTCTCGAAAAAGTCGGCCAGAGCGGTGCTCCATTGATGATCATCGCGGAAGACGTCGACGCAGAAGCATTGACTCTCCTCGTAGTAAACAAACTTCGTGGAACGCTGAATGTCTGTGCAGTCAAAGCACCTGGGTTCGGCGACCGACGAAAGGCGATGCTTGGAGACATCGCGACTCTCACCGGCGGTACATTGATCAGTGAAGATCTGGGAATTCAACTTGAAAAAGTTGAAATGGAACAACTCGGAACCGCAAAAAAAATCACGGTCGACAAGGGTAACACCACAATCGTTGAAGGCGGCGGCACTCGTAAGGATGTCGAAGCCCGTATTGACCAGATTCGTCGTCAAATCGAACAATCCGATAGCGATTACGATAAAGAGAAGCTTCAAGAGCGACTCGCCAAACTAACCGGCGGTGTTGCAGTTGTGAGTGTCGGTGCTGAAACCGAAGCCGACATGAAGCAGAAAAAAGCACGTGTTGAAGATGCGCTTCACGCGACTCGCGCGGCCATCGAAGAAGGAATTCTTCCCGGTGGTGGTGTTGCTTTGCTGCGTTGCAAAGAAGCTGTTGCCGGTGCTAGAAAAGGTGCCAAAGGGGACGAGAAAGTCGGTGTCGACATCGTTCTTGGCGCTCTTGATGCACCCATCCGGCAAATCGCCAGCAATGGCGGAATCGACGGGTCAGTGGTCGCAGACATCGTTTCTGGCAAGCCAAACAACACTGGCTACAATGCTTTCACAGGTCAGTACACTGACATGCTCAAAGCAGGGGTAATTGACCCGGTCAAGGTTGTTCGGACTGCACTCGCGAACGCGGCAAGCATTGCAGGCTTGTTGTTAACTACTGATGCGATGGTTTCGACTTTCGACGATGACGACAAGAACAAGCGTCGTGTCGAAGGCGTTGTCGCATAGTTTGACAAGTCGCTTCCATTGGGCGGATTTCATCGTCCAATGAGTTAGAGAAATTCAACGGACCACAATTTTGTGGTCCGTTTTTACACACCACCGAATATCCTTGAGCCGGTAGAAAATTAATTTGCAGGATATCTTGCAGTGCTGACCGGCTTCAACCTAGCTTCATGAACAGTGCGAACGTAAGTTCGCCTAATGCGGCCACAGGAATCAAAATGGCGAAACGCGATTACTATGAGGTACTGGGCGTCGAACGTGATGCTGCAGATCGCGAAATTGCGAAGGCTTATCGAAAACTTGCGGTTAAGTTTCATCCCGACAGTAATCCGGGCGATGAAGAAGCGAGTCAAAATTTCAAGGAAGCCGCGGAAGCTTACGAAGTACTGAGCGATCAGGAAAAAAGAAGTCGTTACGACCGGCATGGACATGCAGGTGTCAACGGTGGTAGTCAATTCGGTTCGGCTGAAGATATTTTTGCCGCTTTTGGCGAAATGTTCGGCGGAGGCGGTGGCGGTGGAATGTTCGGTGACCTCTTCGGAGGGGGCGGTAGCCGCTCGCGACGTGGAAACGACGTCCGCGCAAACGTCACACTAACGCTGGAAGAGGCGGCCCAGGGCGTAAACAAAACGCTTAAATTTAAAAGAAGTCAATCCTGCGAACCATGCGATGGCTCTGGCAGCAAACCGGGGAGCCAACCCGAACACTGCCAACAATGCGGTGGGCGGGGACAAGTTTTGCAGTCTGCCGGAATTCTTCGAGTTCAAACAACCTGCCCAGTTTGCCGGGGCGCCGGCCAAATCATTATCGATCCTTGTGGCAGTTGTCGTGGACAAGGACAGGTCAGCAAAACCGTCGAACTAGATGTAGCTATCCCCGCAGGCGTCGATGACGGCATGCGTGTTCGACTCTCCGGTGAAGGCGAATCGAGCACCAACGGAGGCCCCCCCGGCGACTGCTACGTATTCATCACCGTTAAACAACACAAACTGTTTCATCGTGACAGCGAAAACCTCATCCTTCAAATGCCGATCTCCTACACGCAGGCGGCCTTGGGCGCTGAAATCGAGGTACCGACACTCACCGGACGTGACAAGTTCAAGATTACACCCGGCACACAGTCGGGTGAAGTTTTCAAGTTACCTGGGCGCGGAATGCCCAATCCGCAAGGCGGGAGAACCGGTGACCTGTTGGTACAAACCTACATTGAGACACCTAAAAAAATATCCACTGAACAAGAAGAACTTTTACGCAAGCTCGCCGAATTAGAAGAGACTGAGGTTCTTCCTGAACGAAAAAATTTCCTTCAAAGACTCACTGATTATTTTAGCGCTGAAGAAAACTAACCTGACCAACTGCGGGCCAATTCAACAAAGCCCACAAAGTGACCACCCATTAAGCGAGCACTTGGAACTCCAATGAGCACTGAACCAGAAAACCAAAACGAGTCGCAGGCGACCGAAGCCAATTCAAACCAACCGTCAGAATCTTCGCCTGATTCTTCTGCGAACAGTTCCGAAGTAACGGTCGAAAACCTGCAGGCGCAACTTGCTGATGCAGAAAAACGAGTTCTCCTCGCTCATGCCGATCTCGAAAATTTTCGTCGTCGCAACCGCCGTGAGATGCAGGATCAAATGCGTTACGCATCGCTGACCCTGATGACAGAGGTCCTCGAATCAGTTGACAATCTTCAGCGGGCAATTGAATCTTACGAGATGGAACCCAATGGAGACGGCCTAGTCGAAGGAGTAAAATTAGTTTCTCAGCAAATAGCTGCCTGCCTTGAGAACCATGGTTGCAAGAAAATTGACGCCGTTGGACAGCCATTTGATCCCAACCTTCACCAGGCCATTCAAATGCAACCCAGTTCGGAACACGCTGCGAACCACGTCGCAGCAGACCTGAGACCTGGATTTCAACTTCACGAACGGGTGATTCGACCGTCTCAAGTTTTCGTTTCAACAGGCCCCGACTCGACTAAGAATTAACGGCGTTGTTGAACCAACAAATCTATTTTGAACCACGTAATCGAGTGTAACCGTCCCATGCCAACCTACGACTACATCTGCGATGCCTGCGAACACGCCTGGGAATTGTTTCAAAAAATCACTGATGATCCAGTAAAAAAGTGCCCGGAATGCGGAAAGAAAAAGGCGGTTCGCCAATTTGGAACCGGCGCGGCCATTATGTTTAAGGGAAGTGGATTCTACGAAACCGACTACCGCAGCGATTCTTATAAAAAATCTGCCGAAGCCGACAAGTCTAAAAAATCGGATTCGAAAGACTCTAAATCTGGCTCGACAACTTCCGAGAAAAAATCAAGCGGCACCGACAAACCGGCAAAAAAGCCCGGCAACGATTCGAAAAAATAAGGCGATGCATTCTCTCATGTCCAAGGAAATATCTTGGCTGAAACAGTCGGTGCAATAACAGTTGCCTTACCAGTGACCTATTCAACCCGTGAATCCGTGGCCATCGATTATTAAACATTTTAATAATCCATTCACGCTTTATTAGATGAAAACTCCGATACGATTCGGTACCATGGCAGTGTACTTCTAGGAGCCCATTGAATCGGCTCCCCACACTTCAGACGACTCAATTGAGTTTAGGTTCGCCATGCCTTCTATACTTCTGCGATTTTCAATTCTTATCAACGCGGCTTTCGTTTGCTGCGTTCCCGCTGAACCATTATTCGCGATTGAAAAACCCAACATCATTTTGCTGTTTGCCGACGACCAACGAGCGGACACGATCGGAGCCCACGGAAACACGGCAATCAAAACGCCGAACCTCGACCAACTCGCATCCTCAGGTTACAGCTTTCGCAACAACTACTGCGCAGGTTCATTCAGCGGTGCAGTGTGCGTTGCCAGCCGGGCGATGTTGATGACGGGTAGGCATTGGATGCGTATCCCAACGGCTAAAAAATCATCTGACTGGGCAGAACTTCCGTTACTGCCCAGCTGGCTTGAGAAACAGGCAGACTACAAAACGTTTATCGTTGGCAAGTGGCACAATGGTAAAGCGACACTTCAGCAAGCGTTCTCAGATGGCAAGTCCGTTTACATGGGCGGCATGGTGAATCATGCCGCATTCGAGGTTCAAGATTTTACGGACAACCAGTTGAGTGCGTCTCGAGATGCGGGAGGATTTTCCAGTGAAGTATTTGCTGATGAGGCTGTTGACTTCATTGAGTCAGCAAAAACCGATCAACCATTTTTCCTTTATGTTGCCTTTACCGCTCCGCATGACCCAAGAAACCCGCCCGAAGAATTCCGGGAAATGTATTATCAAAATCGCCCACCATTACCGCAAAACTTCCTTCCAGAGCATCCCTTCAAGAACGCTCCGCAATCGACCATGGGCCGCGATGAAGGGCTCGCACCGTGGCCTCGAACTCGTGAAGTCGTAAGCGATCAATTGTGCGAGTACTACGGTTTAGTAACACACTTGGATTTGCAAGTTGGTCGCATTTTAGCTGCACTCAAAGACAGTCCACATGCGGATAACACTTATGTCATCTACACCGCCGACCACGGACTGGCGATGGGAAGCCATGGTCTTTTAGGGAAACAAAACATCTATGAACAGAGCATGAAATGCCCGCTCCTCATCAGTGGCCCTAATATTAACCGTGACCAAAGCAGTCAGGCATTTACCTACGTCCATGACCTCTATGCAACGATTTGCGATTTTGCTGAGGTCAAACAGCCGGAGGGAATTGACTCTCTCAGTCTCGCAAGCCTGATTAACGGTGACTCTGAAAAGGTTCGAGACTCTATCTTTTTACCATTTCAAGACAACCAGCGATCGGTTAATGACGGCCACTGGAAACTTCACATTTACCCTCAGATTAATCATCGTCTCCTATTTGATTTGAAATCCGATCCCCATGAAATGACTAATTTGGCAGAAGCTCCTGAACAGCAAGAAAAAATCCTGCAGCTGACTGAAACCATGAATTCGTGGAGATCAAATTTAGGAGATCCTACTCCGCTCGTCGTTGAAAATCCGCAACCTAAAGAAGCGACCTATGACAATCGCAACCGGCGGATGGACGTCTGGCAACCTGATTGGATTCGAAAAAAATACTTCAATGGTAGGAAGGCCCCTGACCATGGCTCAAAAAAATAGATTTGTGCATCACCTGATTTTGATCGTTGCTGGCCTAACTGCATTATCTGGCTTTGCAACCGATGTTGCAGCCGGTCAGCAACAAAGCAGTCCACCTAACGTCGTCGTAATTTTGGTCGATGACCTTGGATACATGGATATCGGCGCAAACAATCCCGACTGCTTCTATGAAACTCCTTCCATTGACAGGCTGGCAGATTCGGGAATGCGATTTACTGATGGATACGCGGCCAACCCAGTCTGCTCCCCAACACGTTACAGCCTGATGACGGGTAAGTACCCAACCCGCGTGGCTGCCACCAATTTTTTCTCTGGCAAAAGAGCGGGAAAGTTCCGTCCTGCTCCGCTCAACAACAAAATGCCACTAGAAGACACCACCCTTGCCCAACTCCTGAAAGCAAACGGATACGCGACATTTTTTGCCGGCAAGTGGCATCTTGGTGATAGCCCCGAGTACTATCCGCAGAACCGTGGTTTTGACGTTAACATTGGAGGCTGGAGCCGCGGAGGTCCTTACACTGGCAACAAATATTTTGCCCCTTTCAAAAATCCGGAAATCAAAGTTGAGAGTCCCGAAGGAGATCATTTACCTGCCCGACTGGCTCGCGAAACCTCCCGTTTCATTGCCGACAATCAAGATCGACCCTTTCTCGCCTACCTCTCGTTTTACTCCGTCCACACACCTTTGATGGGACGCCCTGATCTCGTCAAAAAATACAACAAAAAAGCGGCGACAATCAACGGAGAAGAATTTGGCTCTGAAGAACAAGTTATTGGCAACAAACCCCGCAAGGTGCGAATTCTGCAAAAACATGCCGTCTATGCGGCGATGGTAGAAGCCATGGACGAAGCGGTAGGCACTGTTCTGAATCAACTGGAAAAATCTGGCCTGACCGACAACACCATTGTTGTTTTCACATCAGATAATGGCGGACTATCGACCTCGGAAGGATTACCCACATCCAACCTTCCACTTCGAGGAGGCAAAGGCTGGGTTTACGAAGGTGGAATTCGAGAACCCTGGATCGTTCGCTACCCAAGCGTCACTGAGTCTGGTGCGGTCAGCCATCAGCCAATTTCTTCCATCGACCTGCTCCCGACCATCGCCGCGGCGGCTGGAATCGAAGTCAAACAGCCGATTGATGGAATCGACATCAGCCCTGCGTTCAACAACCAACCCCTTGATCGCGATTCACTGTTCTGGCACTACCCGCACTATAGCAACCAAGGTGGATTCCCCGGCGGTGCAATTCGAAGAGGTGATTTTAAACTGGTGGAGCGTTACGAAGACGGGCGCACCCATCTATTCAATCTCAAACAAGATTTAGGCGAACAAACAGATCTATCGAACGAAATGCCAGATTTAGTTACGAGTATGCGAGCAGAATTACATGCCTGGTACCGCTCTGTGGATGCCAAGTTCTTACAACCCAAGGACGGCTTAACTCCCTGGAATCCAAACCTAAATCACACCAAATAAGTAGACAATTTCTATGTTTTTTTACGAGTTCGCTTTGCAATTTAAAATTTTAATGAGCCGCAACTCCGTTGCAGTTTGCTTTGTGTTTATCTGCCTTCTCATCGCATTTCCAACTCAATCAGACGCGCAAACAAATGCAGATACGCGGCCAAACATTTTATTTATTTTCGCTGACGACTGGGGATGGGGAGATTTGAGCTGTCATGGCCACCCCTATGTTAAGACCCCTAACATCGATCGACTTGCCAAAGAGGGCACAGACTTTCATCGATTTACTGTCGCCAGCGGAGTATGTTCTCCAAGTCGCACAGCTGTAATGACCGGACATTTCCCAGCCCGCTACAACATCGACGGACATTTTGCGTGGGTTCCAAGCAACGCCAAAAGAAACATGCCGGACTGGCTTTCTCCGGAGAGCATCCTACTTCCACGGCTTCTTCAAAAATCCGGATACGCAACGGCTCACTATGGCAAATGGCACCTTTCTAACAATATGATTCCCGATTCACCCCTCCCGGCTGAATATGGGTATGACGATTACGGCGCATTCAATTGTGCCGGTGAACAAATGCCAGTCCACGAAGATTCTAAGAATGCAATTTCGTTTATTGAAAAATCGACAGCGGCTGGGAAACCATTTTTCATAAACGTCTGGCTGCATGAACCTCATACACCTTTTCACACGGTACCTAAATATCGTTGGCGATTTAGAGAGCTTGAAGAGACCGATAACATCTACGCTTCAGTATTATCGCATGCTGATGATCGAGTCGGTGAAATCCTTGATGCTTTGGACCGGCTAGAACTTTCAGATAACACGCTTGTCATTTTCAGCTCAGACAATGGCCCCGCTCGTGCTTCACGCCCCACCAAGCTCGAACTGCAACACGATACGGCTACCGGCGCGGGGTATGGAATCGCAGCGGCGAAAGGAATTACTGGCGGACGTAAAGGATACAAAGGGGCACTCTTTGAAGGTGGAGTTGGCGTACCATTTATCGCGCGTTGGCCAGGTAAAGTTCCCGCAGGGAAAATCGATTCAAGTTCTCTCATCTCAGCAGTCGACCTGCTTCCAACATTTTGTGAAATCGCGAACGTCAGCCTTCCGGACAATTATGTGCCTGATGGCCTGAGTCAAACGAAATTGTTATTAGGCGATGAATCGGCGACAAGAAAAAAACCTCTGTTTTGGAAAATGCAGGCAGCTTGGCCGCCTCGGAAAAACTCTCCCAATCATTGGGTTAGCTGGGCCATAGTCGATCAACAATGGAAATTGGTAGCCAACGGAAATATGTCTCATTACGAGCTCTATGATATTGGAGCCGACTTTAAAGAAGAAATGGATCTCGCCGCGAAGAATCCGAAAATTACAAAACGACTCCTGCAGCAACTCACACAATGGCAGGTAACTCTTCCCAAACAGCCCACAGGCAATGTATTTTCCGAAGAACGCAAGGTTAAGAAGGAATAAAAACTATCAAGAGCCAAAATCCTGAGAACTGGAAAGACAGCCGCGGCAAGGTTTGATTAAAAAATCGTCCACCTTGCTTATCTCGCGTTGTTCTTAGATTACGATGAGCGTCAGTCGTTCTCGATAATTCCAAAAACTACCGCCCCCTGAAACGCTCCGTATTTGATTAAACTCGCTTGCTCCCCACACCATCGTGTTTCCATGAAAATTCATCTTTTCGTTTTGCTCACAAGCCTGTTCTTATTGGTCACGAATGTCAGTGCAGATATCGTGGTGACCTTTTCGGACGGCTCGACATCGGGGACGGAATTTTTCGCGAACACGGGTGAAACGGTTACGATGTTCGTCACCGTCGAAGAAACGCTTCCCAACACAGAAATGACCGATAATTTTCTAATTGGTTTTGGACTTAAAGCAGATTACGCTGCCGTTTCAGGAACCAGTGCTACGGTTGTCAACAGTTCAGTGGACGCTGCCTTTGACACCCCGACGGATGTCAGCTTTACCGACTCTCAATTGAATCTTGCTGGAATTGATTTTGATTTTGCATCCAACGGCCTACCTCAGGGCCCAACGATTCTACTTGGGAAATTCGACTTGTTACTTTCCTCTCCTGGAACGACTCTATTTGAGTTTGGCGATTACGACTCTGCTCTCGATGATTTTGTAACCTCCTCCGCACAAAAGCTCGATGGCATTATCTTCGCAAACAGTCGGACCTTTGATTTTACGATCACTGCGGTCCCTGAACCCTCAGCAATCTCGCTTCTGACCCTATTTGGGATGGCCGCGTTGGCCCGCCGCAAGAAATCGGCGTAACCCGTTCCCCGTCAGACTCGAAGATACCTCGGTAGTTTACAGCCTGCACTTTTCACAGGTGAGCTTCAGAGTTTGGCTGTTCGAATGTACATTGCCCGTTGACCAACGTGAGCGTGCTTAGGACAATTTCAGTCGTAGAAGACCAAATTTAGTGAAGGCCGCAGTGTGAACAACTTGCTTAATTTAAATACCGGATCTCAAATCCCATCCCTCGGCTTAGGTATGTGGAAAATAGAAAAGCCCATTCTGCCTGAATTGGTTCAAGAGGCAATCAAAATTGGCTATCGCCACTTCGACTGCGCCTGTGACTATGGAAATGAACCGCAAGTCGGGGAAGGACTTCAAGCCGCAATGAACAATGGGCTTTGCAACCGCGAAGACCTGTGGGTCACCTCCAAGTTATGGAACACGTATCATGCGGCAGAGCATGTTGGCCCCGCGCTCCAAAGGTCGCTCAACGATCTCCAACTTGATTATCTTGACCTCTACCTAATCCACTTCCCCATCGCCTCAAAATTCGTCCCCTTTGAACATCGTTACCCACCCGAATGGTTTTATAATCCCGAAGCCGAAGTCCCTAAAATCGAAATTGACCCGGTACCCATCCGTGAAACCTGGGAGGCCATGGAGGAACTGGTTTCTCAGGGACTGGTTAAGAATATCGGCATCTGTAATTTCAACTGCTCATTAATTCGAGACCTGCTTTCTTATGCGAACATTCGCCCGTCCGTGCTTCAGGTGGAACTACACCCCCGCTTAACCCAAGAGAAACTTCTGAAATATTGCCAACAGGAAGAAATCGCGGTAACTGGATTTTCTCCCCTTGGTGCCGAGTCGTATTATTCGATCGGCATGGCCACGCCAGAACAATCACTGCTCACCAATCCCTCAATTACCAAAATTGCGAACTCTCATGAAAGGACACCGGCCCAGATTATATTGAGATGGGGTGTGCAAAGAGGAACCGCAATCGTACCCAAGACATCCTCTATTGAGCGTCTTCGCGAGAACTTTGAAATCTTCGACTTCAATTTAAGCGGCGAAGAGATGGCTGCAATCACAGCGCTAAACCTCAACCAGCGTTACAATGATCCGGGGCATTTCTGTGAAGTTGCCTTCAATACTTTTTTTCCAATTTACGAGTAAAGGGAATATTACCTTCTCCCTAAAATGAAGTTTCGATCCAAACGAACATCGACAATACAGGCGAATCCGTAACTCTCAGCGATAGATTTTGTTGAGGTCTGGAAAACCCTGGCCGATGGAGGAGCTTTTTGTTCTTGACTGTCAGAAAACCATTGCGACGGATTTCTCTATCAACAGAGCGTCAAAAGAATTAGACTTCCAATCGCCGATCAAAGATTACCAAGAGAAGCCGTATTTCCCCGGAGCAGTTGACGTGACAAAATCCAGCAGCCGTGGTTTTTACTTTTTAAACGTCACTCAATTTCTTGGTGCTGCAAATGACAACATACTCAAACAGGTTTTGATTTTCGGCCTTGCTGCGGGCGGAATCTGGGGCAATCAACTTGGAGAAGGAGGGCAGGGCTGGGCTTCATTATGCCTAGCTATTCCGTTTGTCCTTCTATCCGGATTCGCTGGACAATTTTCAGACAAATATAGCAAGCGACAAGTCAGTATTTTCTCTAAATGGTCTGAAATCCTAATCGCGCTGATCGCGATGTCGGGACTATGGATTGGCAATGTTTGGTTGGTCCTTGCTGCACTTGTGATTATCGCGGTGCAAAGTACATTTTTTTCACCCGCAAAATTTGGCATCTTGCCGGAGATCATGCCAACCGAAAAACTTAGCCGAGCCAACGGCACCATCAACATGTTCACTTACGTCGCAATTATTTTAGGCAGTGCTGTCGGTGGACCGCTTTATGACATCTACGCTCCTAAAGATCCCGCAACAGCAATGCGGTGGCTGCCCGGTGTCGTCATTTTAGTTATCGGCGTACTCGGAACGCTTGCTTCTTACGGTATTCCTGGGCTCACTGCCCAAAATCCGAATCTAAAAATTAGTTACCGTCTATTCGAAAGTTACATTTCAACTTGGAAGGCACTTTCAGGCACCACACTTAAATCAGTCATTTTAGTGTGGTCTTTTTTCTACTTAGTCGTTGCTGGAATCGCAATTCTAATCATTGCGGACTACAAGGAATTGCTTGACATTTCGGCGACTAAAACCGCGTTATTGATGGCACTCTTGGGAATTTCCACGGGGATCGGTGACTACGTCGCTGGTAGGATTTCTGGCCATCGAATTCGTCCAGCACTTATCCCGCTTGGGGCAATTGGAACCTCCATCCCTTTTTTAGCACTGGGCCTAATCCCAAACAGCTTCACTGCCGTCACTGCGCTTCTTGCTGCCGGTGGCTTCATGGCGGGATTTGTCATGGTGCCCCTCCAAACCATGATTCAGCAACTTGCTGGAAATGAAAAACGAGGACAAGTTCTTGGGTTATGGAACTGCCTCTCTTTTGTCGGCATAATTTTGGGCAACTTTCTCTTCATTGGCCTCAAGCGACTTGGCGTGCAGAGCAACAGAATTTTTATTGTGTGTGCCGCACTCACTTTTCTTCTCTTAATTGCCTACGAGTTTCGCTTAAAAAAGCGATTCACAGCAGCTGTAAGCGATTAAGAATCTAAAATTTCATTTTTTAGATTAGATTGAGAATTCAGGGTTATTAAATTCCCTTCGGCATTCGCACACGGTATTAGCGAACATATTTTGATTAGACCAGCCATTGCCTTACCGGCGATCTTTGATCTCGTTCGCACACCGATTCATCAAGCCATGTTAGGTAAGTCCATCTATTCTCACGCCTCCAATGTCTGGCCTGTCAAAAACAAGATCCAGAAAAATAAAAGCGAGACGGCAGGTACGACCCAAGCAACCATCTCCCAAAACAAACAACGCCTTGTGGACCAACTAGATTTCAGCGTAAAAGATAAAGTTATTGACGCAACTGAGGTTAACCAACCAAGCGCTAAAAGAACCAAATCAAATCTCGAAAATGCGAAACTGAAGGCAGGCTGTGTGACATAGTCATACGCAATCGTTGTGGCCGTTACTGAAGTCCACATGAGTGTCAAAATGCCAAAAAAGAAGATGGTAAATCCAGCGATCTTTTGCCTCCAAGGTGATGGAGAGTCTACGACGCCAAGAAGATAACCCACCAACAAAACACCAAGGGAAACAGGAACTAACCCCAGCCCCAAAAGTCCAATCAGTACAAAGTGCAACAAGGCAGTGGCGATGGCAAGTGTCAAAAAACCAATCGTCCAAAGTAAATCCGCCCATCGCAAGGTTTTCAGAACAAAGGCAAGTACATTTTGCATAACAAACCCCATGAAAACGACAGCATAAACTTCGAGACGACATTGGCCTATTCTGGACATTCTAAAATTCACTTGGCCTAACTCAAAACTGACTAAATATTCGCCCCTGATCCTGACGGTAAAATCCTACCTTCCTTCATTTTTTCAGTCGAAACAAAGGCAACTTAGAACTTGAACAGCCATTACAAACAGAAACTCATCCACGAACACAATAAAGTCAATCTAGATCTGGTAAGCTCTTATTAATGCGGTAACCTTTAATACCGAAAACCTACCCAAACAACGTCGTCGAAGAAAGAACTACTCAAAATCGAGCCATCCACCAAAGAATTTTCAGAAGGTAATTCAAACACGTTTGCTTGGACTCTCCCGTCATCATTTACTCCTTCACCAATTTCTCAGCCAGACACAACCGCTTTCGAATGAGAACAAAAAAGTGAATGGAAAACTAACTTTGAAATACATTTAGCAAGCAAATTTTTTTCAGTGAATCTCAAAGCATGAAATCTCACCGCAAGTTTACAGCCATCTTTTTTTTACTGGCATTAAGCTGTCTTACCGGCATTTCACCAATCTTTGCGGATCAGCCTAATATTGTCATTGTCATGACAGACGACCAGGGTTTTCCAGAAATCTCCGCCCACGGAAACCCAATTCTCCAAACTCCCAACCTCGACAACTTACATCGCACGAGTCTTAGGCTCAACGATTTTCATGTCGCTCCAATGTGCGCCCCAACGCGGGGACAACTCTTGACAGGTTTAGACGCCGCTCGCAATGGATGTATCAATGTCAGTAGCGGTCGTGGCCTCTTGCGTGCTGAAGTTCCCACAATGGCAAATATCTTTAAATCGTCTGGTTATACCACAGGGGTATTTGGGAAATGGCATCTCGGCGCGAATTATCCCTATCGCCCAGAGGATCGTGGATTTGATCAAACCGTTTGGTTTCCTTCTTCCCACATTGGCTCAGTTCCCGACGCTTGGGGGAATGACTACTTCGACGACACCTACGTAAGCAATGGAAAACCAACGCTCTTCGACGGCTACTGCACCGATGTCTTTTTTGACGAAGCAATGGCATTTATGAAAAATTCAGCTAAATCAAAAACACCATTTTTATCTTACATTGCAACCAATACCCCTCACGGACCGCTCACCCCAAAAGCAGAAGATCTTGTCGCTCTTCAAGCAGTTCTTGCGTTCCCTGAATTTAAAACCATGAAACCGAAATTAAAAGAACAGCTCGCAAGATATCTCGGGATGGTTCGAAATATTGATACGAACATGGGGCGTCTACTCAAATTTCTTGCCGAGGAAAAATTGAGGGAAAATACAATCCTCATCTTCCTGACCGACAACGGAAGTACCCATGGCCCCCGCTATTTCAACGCAGGAATGCGCGGCGGCAAGACACAACTTTGGGACGGTGGACATCGAGTCCCCTGCTTTATTAACTGGCCAAATGGCAAGCTCTCAACCGGCAGGGATATTAATGGCCTGACTCAAGTTCAGGATCTGTTGCCAACGCTTACTGAACTTTGCAACATTCAGACAACAGCTACATTTAGCGGGATTAGCCTAGCACCGATTCTTCGCGGAGAATCCATCATTCCCACCGACCGCATGCTCATCATCAATTACTCACGCATGCCTAATTTCGTCAACTATCCCACACCGTTCGCGCAGTCAATCATGCGTCGCGACCATGCAGCAGTTCTTTGGAAAACATGGCGATTGCTTGAAGACCGCGAGCTCTACAATCTCGAAACAGATCCCCTGCAAGAAACAAATTTGTTCGACACGCACCCTGAAGTAGTCAACAAAATGCGCAGTGAATTATATCGCTGGTGGGATGAAGTCGGGCCAACCGCAAACGAACCGCAACGGATCATTATCGGTAGCCAACATGAAAATCCAACGAGACTTACCGCCTGTGATTGGCTCGACGTATTCGTGGACCAGCAGCGCCAAGTCCGATTGGGTCAACAGAAATCGGGATATTGGCTACTAGAAGTTGCCGAAGATGGCGATTACGAATTCGAACTTCGACGCTGGCCCAAGGACGCAGACACACCAATCAATGAAGCCGCGCCCAACGGAACTGGCAAAGCACTTCCAATCAAGTCGGCGAGTTTTTATTTAAGTAACCACCAACATCTTAAAATTTCTGAAAAGCGAAGTTACGGTTTTGAAGGCCTAACTCAACCGGTCAAATCGGGGGACAAAGCAGTTGTGTTCAATGCTAAATTGAAAAAAGGACCTATTGCATTACACACTTGGTTCCGCGGCGAAGATACAATTTTAAGTGCCTACTACGTTTACGTTCGTCGAAAGTAAAACTCTAGAACAGCAAAGTAAAGCTAATGCCTATTAAGAAATTCTCGATTAAGCTTCTCATTGCAATTTCGACGATCGCGACAACCGGCCTGCCTCCCTTGGCTGCGGATGATCGTCCCAACATTTTAATTTGTATTTCTGATGACCAGAGCTACGCTCACACCGGAGCTAATGGCGATCCTGTAGTCAAAACTCCAGCGTTTGATCGTATTGCCCGGGAGGGCCTTAGGTTTACCCACGCCTTTTGTGACGCGCCCACCTGCGGACCTTCAAGATCCGCTATTCTCACCGGTCAACACATCTGGCGGTTGGAAGAAGCTGGTAATATTCATAGCACTCTGCCTGCAAAATTCCCAACTTATACGGAATTGCTAAAAAGTGCAGGCTACGCGATCGGACACACAGGCAAGGGCTGGGGGCCTGGTCGACTTGAGCCGGGGGGGCGAGCAGTTAATCCTGCCGGCAAACCATTCAATCAAAAAAATCGAAAACCTCCCTTCCGGCAAATTCGTGCAACCGACTACTCAGCGAACTTCGAAGACTTTCTAGATCAAATCGGTGCCGACCAACCTTTCTGTTTTTGGCTCGGCACTTCTGAGCCTCACCGTGGCTTTCAACCTGGAGCTGGGAAGTTGACAGGCAAGGACTCGGCAAAGGTTGTCGTGCCCCCGATATTCCCCGACACCGATACCGTGCGAAACGACATTCTCGATTATCTAGTCGAAGTCGAATATTTTGACAGTGTCGTCGAGGAGGCAATCAGTCTGCTCGAAGCGCGAGGTGAACTGGATAACACTCTGATTGTTGTAACCAGCGACCATGGAATGCCTTTTCCACGGGCCAAAGCCAGTCTCTATGACGCGGGGACGAGAGTACCGCTCGCCATTCGCTGGGCCCGCGGCATCGAGAGCCCCGAACGAGTCGTTGAATCATTCGTTAGTCTCAGCGACCTCGCTCCGACATTTTTAGAAGCAGCAGGACTAAAACCACCAGCCTCGATGACTGGCCATAGTCTTGTCAAAACATTTAAGAAACATTCAGAACCTAACCGGGATGCCGCTTTTTTTGCGATGGAACGTCACGATGGCTGCCGCTCAGGTGGCAAAGGGTATCCATGCCGGGCGATCCGCACGAGTGACTATCTCTACATCTACAATTTCGAACCGACTCGGTGGCCGTCCGGATCACCCGACCCCACCGTTTGTGCTCGCGCGATTCCTTACGGCGAAATTGACAGTTCCCCAACGAAAACCGCACTAATGCAGCAGAACAATTCGCCAGAAGATGTTCGGCGGGGGCAACTAGCCTTTGGCATGCGTCCCGCCGAAGAACTTTACGATTTAAAAATTGACCCTCACCAGTTAGTTAACCTGGCGACCACTGATCAGAGCCACAAAGTACAGAACTCGCTTCACAAACGGCTATTTGAGTATTTGAGAGAAACGAAAGATCCACGCGTGACAGGCGGTTCAATCGACTGGGACTTTTACCCGTATTACGGAGTGGTTCGCACCAAAGGATGGAGTGTCAATAAAAAAGGACCAAACGCATCAACTTCACCACCGAACGTTGTTTTCTTTTTGGTCGATGACTTAGGTTGGTCCGACGTCGGTTGTTATGGAAGTAGTTTTTATGAGACTCCCAACATTGACCATCTCTCCAGTGAGGGCGTTCGCTTTACAGATGCTTATGCAGCGTGCCATGTCTGTTCACCGACCCGAGCGAGCATTCTTACCGGCAAGTATCCGGCTACTTTAAATTTAACTGACTGGCTAAAGGGCCGTCGCGATTTCCCCTTTCAAAAACTGTTGAATGCAGAGATCAACCAGCAGCTACCCAAACAAGAGGTCACTATCGCCGAAGCACTCAAACAAAATGGATACGCCACTGCGATTTTTGGCAAATGGCACCTTGGAAACACTCCTTCAACTCCTCTAGAACATGGGTTTGACATTCACGTCCCCAACGTCCCTTCCAACTGGCGAACCTTCCACGGACCATTTGGAATGAAAAACCTAAAAAGTAAAAAGGGAGATTACCTAACGGATAGACTTACCGACGCAGCTATCGAGTGGATTGAGGACAAGAAGGATGAGCCATTCTTTCTCTATATGTCACACTTCGCAGTGCATGATCCGATTCAAGGACGCAAAGATCTAGTCGGTAAGTACTCGAAAAAATTGAAACAAATGCCTGTCACGGAATCTGCGGATTTCATCCTCGAAGGAAATCCGGACAACCCAAGAAACCCAACGCGACAGGAACTCACCCAGTTGATTCAGACGCGAGAATTTGCGCGGCATAAAGTACTTCCACGCGGAACTATTAAAATCAAGCAAAAGCAAGACAACCCAGAATTTGCCGCAATGGTGGAAGGCGTCGATCAAAGCTTGGGGAGAATTACCAGGAAATTAAGCCAGCTAGGACTCGAAGATAATACGATTGTGATTTTCTTCTCTGACAACGGCGGCATGGCTGCAATGAATGTCGGCAATCCAAAACGGATTGTACCCGAGCAGAACATCAACAAAGCTTACTCGACATCTTGCCTCCCACTCCGAGGCGCAAAAGGCTGGTTATACGAAGGGGGAATACGCGTCCCTCTTATCGTCAAATGGCCTAGTAAAGGCCAAGCCAATACCGTCTGCTCTACGCCAGTAAGTAGCATTGACTTCTTTCCAACAATCATGAGTATGGTCGGCTTAGAAGAATCAACCAGCGCTGACAAAGAAGGCGTAAACATCTCGCCTCTGCTCCTTGGAAACCCCATCGAATCCCGATCTATTTACTGGCACTTCCCTCATTACAGCAATCACGGAATGCACAGTCCTGGAGGTGCAATCCGTTCTGGAAAATACAAGTTATTGGAATATTTTGAAAACGGCAGCGTACAACTGTTTGATCTTGAAAACGACATTGGCGAACAAAACGATCTTTCCAAAATCGAACCTAAAAAGGCTGAAGAATTGCAAAGTGAATTAGAACTTTGGCGAAAAAAGGTAGGCGCAGAGATGATGAAACCTAATCCAACATTTAACCCTGATTTGCAGGCTGAAAACTATTACCTAGATTCAAATAATTGATTTTTAAAAAAGAATTCAAATAACCGCAAGTCTTCATCCATCCACCTACTAGGCAAACAGCGTTTCTAATCAAATTTAAAGAATCGCGCCTCTGATTAATTGGATTCCTACTATGATCAATCGACGTAATTTTTTACGCGGAACCGGAGTTACTCTCGCCTTGCCATTTCTTGCAAGCCAGAAATCATCCGGCGTTTCCTCTTCGCAATGGGCTAAACCGCAACCGCGAAGAATAGTATGCATTGGCAATCATCTTGGGTTTTGGCCAGGTGGATTTTTTCCGGAGGGCGAGGGGGTTGATTCCCAACTTGGCTCCACTCTCAATCCCATCCAGAAACAAAGGAATGACTTTACTGTCTTTTCTAATTTAGATCACGGCATCAGCGGCGGACACAAAGCCGTGCATACGTTTTTGAGCGGAATTCGCAAAGAAGAGGCGGCTGGTTTTCCTGAGAAAAATAGAACGCTCGATCAAGCGGCGGCTGAACACTGCGGAAGTGCAACTCGATTCTCGTCCATCAACGCCGGACTTGGGGAAGGCACCAGTATGAGTTGGACAAGAACGGGCATTTGCATCCCTCCCGTCAATAACCCGGCAAAAATGTTCGAAGCCCTGTTTGTTGAATCAGATGCAGCTTCTCAAAAAATCCAGCAAGCGCGATTACAGAATCAAAAAAGTGTCTTAGATGCTGTTAACGATTCAGCTCGAAGAATTGGAAGTCGCCTAAACGCCACCGATCGGAACAAGTTGGATCAATATCTGACTTCGGTTCGTGACGTGGAACGACGCGTTCAAATGTCAAACCTATGGCTCGACCGCCCCAAGCCTAAACCACCAATCGAACCAGTCCTCGAAAAAGAAAGAATGCATATTGAAGAAATCCCTCTTTTCTATGACTTACTGACACTCGCATTGCAGACCGATTCCACACGCGTTGCAACATTCGAAATCCCCATGGGTTTTAAAACTGCCGAACTGAATGTCGGAAGTTACCACGGACTTTCACACCACGGGAAAGAAGCTGGGCGACTGGAACAATTAGCAGTGGTTGAAGCTTACCTGATGAAGCAGTTCGGGTACTTCCTTAACAAGCTACGCGAGTCTGAAATTCTCGAACAAACACTCGTCATTCATGGCAGTGGAATGGGAAATGCTTCCAGCCACAGTAACAAAAACCTACCTGTGATACTTGCCGGCGGTGGCCTCAACCATCAGCAACACATCGTGTGCCCAGCCGAAGATCACAAACGAGTACCGCTCTGTAACTTGTGGCTGTCGGCGTTGCAGTGGTTTGGACTCGAAACCGAACGATTTAATAGAAGTAGCGGAACCTTTTCAGAATTGGAGTTTCGCAAATGATGCAATTCGCTTTCCTTTTTCTTGCGACCGCACTGACGACTCTCTCAACCTCCGCGTTTGCAATCGACGAACAAATTCGAGAGTTTACGGAAACATATTGCAACCATTGCCATGGTGGGACACAGCAGAAAGCTGGTCGACGTTTTGACACATTGCCCAAAACAATCGAGACGATTGGTGAAATAGAACGTTATCAAGAAATTCTTGACCAACTCAACCTGCAATCAATGCCACCGGAAGGGGAACCGCGTCCAATCGCATCTGTCCAATTGGCGATGATTGAACAGTTGACGGAGCGAATTTCCGCGGCTCAACAAAAATTAAAAAGCGAAGGAGGACACAGTGTTCTGCGCCGCATCAATGCCTGGGAATACCAACAAACGATTGGGGATTTACTTGATTTAAACGTGGAGGCATGGAACCCAGCCGCAAACTTCCCAACCGACGAAAAAGTAAATGGCTTCGATAACAACGGGCAGCACTTGGTAACCTCCGGGATCTTACTCGAACATTATCTGGCTGCGTCAGAAAAGGCGATCGCCCGGGCAACCCAATTTGGCCGCCGGCCGGTCACACAAACATTAAAACAAAAGTCACCATTCTATTTTAACGACAAACAAAACAAGGATTTACCAAAATTATTCCAGGTAGATCGATTTCGATTTATTCCCGAAACGCCTTACACCGACCTCTATGGCCGTCATTACCGGGGAGGGCACATCGGATTTCTCCCCACTGCACGAGGCGGTTTAAAACACAGTGGCACCTATACGATCCGCGTACGTGCCGCTGCGGTTGACCGTGTCCACAACTATGGAAAAGCGCTTGGAGATTTCCGAAGCAACGACCCGCTTGTGCTTGAAATAGCTTCCGTCGACCGCAAGGGCAGCGCTGAAAGCACTGGAAACGTCACGAAAATGATCCCGCTAAAACGCGTTGAATTGCTAAATGACACACCGCAGTGGATCCAATGGACTGGCTATCTCGAAGCTGGATTTGAACCAGAAGTTCGTTTTCGAAATGGTCCCATCGCCGCGAAGCGAATGGTTCGACTACTCTCAAATTTAGGCGAGGAATACGAAGAGTTTCGGCCATTCGTCGACATGAAACCAGGCTTTGAAAAAGGGCACGGTGTACTCAAAGCATACCGTGGCCCCAAACTTCGAATTTGGGAAATCGAGGTGGAGGGTCCACAGGTTACCCACTGGCCACCTAGAGGTCACCAGAGACTTTACGGCAATTTAAATCTTGACCAACTCAATCGCGATACGATACGCCAAAGACTACATTCTTTCGCTGAAACAGCTTTCCGCCGACCTGTTTCTTCCAATGAATTGGAACCCATCCAGTCATTAGTCGCGACAAAAATTGACACCGGCCTGTCGCCACTTGCCGCAGCTCAAATCGGGTTCCAGGCTATTTTGTGCTCGCCGGGGTTTCTGTATCTCGATGAAGGGCAGGGGGAGCTCGATGATTATGCACTCGCTTCCCGACTATCTTATTTTTTATGGTCATCGATGCCAGATTCTCAACTTCTCAATCTAGCCGCCCAAGGAAAACTTCGCGACCAAGCTGTATTACGGAGACAGATCACGCGAATGATCAACGATCCCAAATCCAATCGATTTGCAAGCCATTTTATCCGCCGTTGGCTTGAGCTCGACAATATTGGCGAAATGCCCCCGTCAGAGGAGTTCCTGATTTATTACCGGGACAATCTTGAATGGGCAATGCGTTCGGAAACGGAGACTTTTTTCCGTCACATTCTCGACAACAATCTTCCGTTAAGTGAATTCCTCTCTGCCGATTACTCCTTTCTCAATCGCGAGCTTGCCGCCCACTATGGAATCAACGGGATCGAAGGAGGGCACGTACGCCAAGTTTCATTACAGGAAACTCAGCGCCGCGGTTTGATTGGCCACGGTCTTTTCCTGACCGCCTCTGCCAATGGCGTTGATACGTCTCCAGTCGTTCGAGGCGTATACGTACTCGATAAAATCCTAGGTTACCAACCGCCCCCTCCACCGCCGGACGTCCCCGAAATAGAACCGGACATCCGCGGTGCCGCAACGATCCGGGATGAACTAGCGAAACACCGGAATGTTGCAACCTGTGCTGAATGCCATCGCAAAATTGACCCCTTAGGTTTTGCACTCGAGAACTTCAATGCAATTGGGGAGTGGCGTGAACAATACAAAAACAGACTCCCAATTGACCCCTCAGGGAAACTACCCCAAGGGAATGAGTTTCACTCGTTCCCTGGCTTCCGGGATCAAATGAAAGAAAGGGATGAGCAATTCTCAAAATGCTTGACTGAAAAACTACTTACGTATGCAATTGGGCGGGAATTAAATGCTGGAGACCGCCCCGCAGTTGACACAATCCTTGAGAGGCTGCAAAACCAATCGCTCGGCTTTCAGGAATTGATCCAGCTGATTTGTGAAAGCTCAATTTTCAGAAATAACTGAGGCTGCACTAGTGTTCCAGCCATTGGCCCCTAAACGAACCTTGGACCCTATTTTATTTCGTTGGAGGTTAGAACATTCAATTTGAGATCCGTCAAAAAACTACTTATTTCCAGTAGCGTTGATTCCGTTTGCGAAACAATCAGGACTCCATTGACCAATCTAATTTTCCCGGTCCCCATCGCTTGTTCCCAACTATCCGGAGAAACCATAGTGGTAACAAGATCCAGCAACGTGTGTTCGCTCGACGGCTTAACTTGACTCCTTTCAGCTTGAGCTTGAGCTTGAACCATTGCGACCAGTTGACCCAACTTTTGCTCCAACAACTTTGAGTCATTCTTCACCAAATCCTGGCGGAGTACTGAGGATCGCGATTGGAGTGCAGGTAATTGAGGAGCCATTGGCTGAATGGCAAACATTCCGCCACCCGCACGATTACCTCCGCCACCGGTATCCTCTGTAGCACCTCTCACTTTTGCACCACCCCCTGATACCGCATTGGTTGAAGCGACGGGAGATGTTTCCGGCAATGAATCCAAAAGCTTACGGCAATCAAACATTTTGATGCGATGCCACTTTGGATCCATGACGTCATCAAGAGAAATTATCTTCACCACCCCACCATTAATCACGTACGCCGCGTTATATGACTCCAGCATCAAAGCCAACGCTTTGTGCAATGGCATAGCGTTTATCTGGAATGTGATCGGCTGCTTCCCTGAAAGACTGTCATCCATCGCCGAGGAAGTGAGTACAAAATTCAAGCCAGTTTTTTTCTCAAGCTGTTCAAGCACATCAGAGAATGATTGCTCAGCCAAATCGAAAGACAGCACTACGTTCATCGCCTTTTCTGCGGCCTCTACCTGTAGAGAGCCTTGCGATACCGCGGCCTTCGACTTTTGAGGAAGCTGATCCTGCACTTTGCCAAGTGCCCTTTCCGGACCGCCGAACCGCGAATTCTCGGGCCACATTGCCATGATTAAAATGGCAACCAAAAAACAACCGACAACTGAAAAATTAGCCAAACGCATCATCCACCTCCGCCTTTTATAAATAAATCGCCCCTCTCTTTATAGTTGCCGCGGCATACGGGTCAATCGTATATTTTTTCCTTTAAACACCCGTCAGATGGTTCGATTCACGAAGCGGTGTACCAGTGGAAACCGTGGACGCCTAGAGCTTAGGATTAAATTAAAACTCGCTAGACACTCAGTTGCCGACCTATGTCACCCATTGAAAATTTCTTGGCGATTTCTATTTTCGCTTCTTGAGCCCCCCTCCCTGACTCGTGCATACCCAGCTTGGCCCCGGCCAGTGAATTAAATCCTCCTGCATTGGCAAACCAATAATTGCTAGCTCTAAGTAGTAATCTGGATTGGATGAAACAACGCGGATTGGTATAAGCCGACTAAGAATACACGGCCAATTTGCTTATAGAAACCCAATTCACGATTGGCCGTCGGTTCGTACTAATGTTTTCATAATTGGAGAGATGGTTAATGTTGCGCACAATCGCTTTGATCGCGGGAGTGACTTTGCTAACAGCTACGTCTGTGCAAAATGTCTCCGCTCAGGTCTTCGGGATTGAACTTCATAATACAACCATGCCAGCGTCTGGAGGGATGGCTGGAACCAGCCTATCACAACCTCAGGATGTCACTTCGGCGATTAACGGGAATCCCGCAACAACAACTCTGTTTCCCGGGACACAATTTGTATTTGGCGGCGCTTTTGTGGAGCCGACATACAACATCAATCAAGCGGCAGCGCTACCATTGATT